>JACCDP010315652.1_pt1 | contig 129893 bp, 124 predicted proteins | sample 7445841 | NCBI WGS metagenome assembly JACCDP01 (sample SAMN15323441, study PRJNA562643) | freshwater metagenome | isolation source: river surface water | place: USA:Blue River Watershed | collected 2017-08-17
CAAGGAAGGCACAGGGGAATAGTAATATTCCTGACCAACCTACGAATACGAAGCGATCGCGCTTTAACCAGTCGTCTAATACGTCAAACCACCCTCTACTGGGGGCGCGTCCAACTGCGATGGTCATTTAACTAAAATCCTCGGTTTTTTACTAAAATTGCAACGTTTCTTAAGCAGTTTTTCAACGGTTTTACCGATTTATGGCAACTGCCATGAGGAATTCAACGTTTTTTTTACAAACTTAGCAGCCGTTTAGAAGCTTAGTTTGTGAGAGTTGACTACTTGAGAAAGTGATCATTTCTCAGAATTATTGCATGACTAGCCACCATTATCTAATCATCTAGATTATGGTAGCGTAATCATTCTTAACTTATCACATTCCGTAGAATTTGCGCTGGATACAGGCAAAGGAATTAAATATTTAGTATCTTCAATTCCATTGATATCAGAATTTTAACAATTTGACACAAGTTTTCTCAGAAATCTTTTTCAGAATTTCAGGAGTCATGGGGGAGTAGGGGGGCAGAGGGGCAGAGGATAAAATTATCTTCATCTTTCCTCCTGAACTCCTGATAGCAAAGCGTGGCCTTAGCCATACTCCTGCCTATTGTCTCCCTTGATAACTTGCAATGTAGACTGCTTCAGTGGCAGACTTGAGAAAGATAGTCCAAGGTAGTTTAATGACGGTATCAACAGCGATCAACAAAGGCGAAAACCTTCTTTATCAAAAAGTTCTCGGTTCACGTCGGTTTAGCAACTACTGGTGGGCAAGTATTGTTACTATGGGAGCCAGTGGTTTTTTCTTAGCTAGTCTTTCTAGTTATCTCAAAGTTAATTTACTCATAGTTACTGATCCAACACAACTGATATTTGTCCCTCAAGGATTGGTGATGGGATTATACGGAAGTGCTGGATTACTATTAGCGACATATTTGTGGCTAGTGGTTTTATGGGATGTAGGCGGTGGCTATAATGAGTTCAATGGGGAAACGGGAAAGTTCAAAATTTTTCGTTGGGGTTTTCCAGGCAAAAACCGCAGAATCGAAATTGAAGGACGTATCCAAGAGGTACAATCTGTACGTATTGTGATTAAAGAAGGTCTTAATCCTCAACGCGCTTTGTATCTCCGGGTGAAGGGAAGACGGGATATTCCACTCACAAGAGTAGGTCAACCCTTATCTTTGGCAGACCTGGAAACTCAGGGCGCACAATTAGCTCGTTTTTTAGGAGTATCCTTAGAAGGACTCTAAAGATTTTGGATTTTGGATTTTGGATTGTTGATGAATCAATACTTTCAAAGTCTAAATTCCACAAATTTACAAGATCAAGATTAAGATACTTTGGTTAATGCAGTTACTAACAATGCGGTTAAAATTTCCACAAGTTTTTGCAGTTCTCTTGATCATTGGTGCTTTGACTTTAGGCGGATGTACAAGTAATACAGCTTCTTCTAGTGCCTCTTCTACGGCAACAGCTACCTCTGAAACAACTACCAATGCTACTACTAGCACAAAAACAGTATCAGAAACTATTAGTGAGAGTATTCCTGGGATGAAAGATTTTCCACGTCTGGAAGGTAAAGCTACTGTCGTAATGACTGTCAAAGGTTCACCAATTACGATTGAATTAGATGGTGCAAATGCCCCAATTACTGCTGGTAATTTTGTGGATTTGGTACAAAAAGGTATTTATGATGGCCTAGTGTTCCATCGTGTTGTCCGTGATCCTCAACCTTTTGTAGTTCAAGGTGGCGATCCTCAAGGTAAAGATCCCAAATTCCCGGCAGCTAGACTGGGAACAGGTGGTTTTATCGATCCTAAAACCGGGACTGAGCGCCGTATACCTTTAGAGATTAAACCACAGGGAGAAAAAGACCCTATTTATAGCAAAACTTTTGAGGAAGCAAGAATTGGTAAACCGCCTGAGTTAAAGCATAAACAAGGGGCGATCGCTATGGCCAGATCACAAATGCCTGATTCTGCTTCTTCTCAATTCTACTTTGCTTTGGCAGATTTATCATTTTTAGATGGTAACTATGCTGTGTTTGGCTATGTTACCCAAGGTTTTGACGTAGTTAATAAAATTCAAGAAGGCGATAAAATTGATTCTGCCAAAGTAACTCAAGGTGCAGAAAACCTCAAAACTCCTCAGTAGTTGGCCTTTTAGTAATTAAGCTAATAGTTATGAAATTAAAATCATTAACTATTGACATTAGCGAGAGATTTTCATCACGTGATTTAGTGATCGGAAGTTTCTCGTTTTTTTGATAATTTAGGAATTAGGATCATCTGGTGAGGTTTACTGTAAATAGCCTTTCTATTTTCCCTCAAACTCACAATTTTTAGCTTGACAGACCACTAGCAACTTGGGTTAACTAGAACAGCTAAGTCCACAGCGAAAGCATCATAGAAGCTACGCTAGATTAAATCAAGGCATCTGAATTATTAGCCGATTTTTAGCTAAAAAAAGTAGAGATTTATGACTTTTGATTACGACCTGTTTGTAATTGGTGCGGGTTCTGGTGGTTTAGCGGCTTCTAAACGGGCTGCTAGTTATGGCGCAAAAGTGGCGATCGCGGAATATGATTTAGTTGGTGGTACTTGCGTAATTCGCGGTTGTGTCCCGAAAAAACTCATGGTTTACGGTTCTCACTTCCCCGCCCAATTCCAAGAAGCAGCCGGTTATGGTTGGACTGTGGGAGATGTAAAATTTGACTGGGAACACTTTATTACATCCATAGATCAGGAAGTTCGCCGACTTTCCGCCCTCCACATCAGCTTTTTAGAAAAAGCCGGGGTAGAATTAATTTCCGGTCGTGCTAGTTTTGTAGATCCCCACACCGTAGAAGTCAATGGTAAACAATATACAGCCGCAAAGATCTTAATTGCGGTGGGTGGTCGTCCCATTAAACCAGACATACCCGGAATAGAACACGCCATTACCTCCAATGAAATCTTTCACCTCAAAACCCAACCCAAACATATCGCCATCATTGGCGCTGGTTATATTGGGAGTGAATTTGCTTGTATTATGCGTGGTCTAGGTTCAGAGATAACGCAAATTATCCGCAAAGAGCAAATTTTAAACGGTTTTGATCAAGATATCCGCACCAGTATCCAAGAAGGAATGACGAATCATGGTATTCGTATTATCCAAAATACTGTGGTGACAGCAATAGAAAAGGTGGATGAGGGACTAAAATTAACCCTATCTGGAGACCAAGAACCCATCATTGCGGATGTATTTTTAGTTGCCACCGGTCGCAGTCCCAATGTGGAAGGGTTAGGTTTAGAAAATGCTCAACTTGACTGTGTTCCCAGTTCTGAGGAAGGACCAGGATATAGTACCGCAAATGCGATCGCTGTGAATGAATATAGTCAAACTTGCCAACCTCATATCTTTGCCGTTGGTGATGTCACAGATAGGTTAAATTTAACACCCGTTGCCATTGGTGAAGGCCGCGCCTTTGCTGATACGGAATTTGGCAACAACCGCCGGGAATTTAGCCACGAAACCGTTGCTACAGCCGTATTTACCACTCCAGAAGCGGCTACAGTCGGTTTAACAGAAGTCCAAGCTAGGGCAAAATACGGTGATGATAGTATCAAAATTTATCGGACTAGCTTCCGCCCCATGTACTACACATTAGCGGGTAAGCAAGAAAAAACCATGATGAAGCTGATAGTAGATACTAACACTGATAAGATTTTAGGCGCTCACATGGTGGGAGATAGCGCCGCAGAGATCATTCAAGGTGTAGCTATAGCGGTGAAAATGGGTGCAACTAAAGCGGATTTTGATGCCACCGTAGGTATTCACCCCTCTGCTGCTGAGGAATTTGTTACCATGAGATAATTAATTGTATTTGGTAGGGGTTTAGCAGTGCTAAACCCTGAAAATTTTGATAGGTTTACTTTGCATATATTTCATCAAGGTGAAAATTACTGATATTGAGTTTGAGCTAATTTTTCTCTAATTAAGTTCTCCAGTTGCTCCAACTCATGATTTGATTTAGGTATATCAAAAATTTCGCTGCCAGTTTCCGAAGCAAAACGATCAACAAAAGTATGAAATGCTGCTTTATTGTCGGGATGAGCAATTATGTAAGCTCTTAATTCTGTTTTATTCATGCTCATAAAGTTTGGTTTAATCATAAAAACCTCCATAAACCATTGGGATAAATTTCTATTTCTATGTTATGTACTGTGATGCTTGTCTGAATCAGGATGTCCAGGATTTGAGGATTTACAGGATAATTTATTAAATAAAAAGTTTTTAAAAACTACCTGCATACAAGATCCCCGACTTCTTTTTTTATCTCGTTTATAGATGATGAACTGATGTGAGAAGTCGGGGATCTGAGTTTGATTATTTGTCCGATAGCATGGCGTGGCATAAGCCATATCAGGGTGTCCAGGATAATTTATTAGATGAAAAGTTTTTAAAAACTACTTGCATACAAGATCCCCGACTTCTTTTTTATCTCATTCATAGATGATGAACTGATCTGAGAAGTCGGGGATCTGAGTTTGATTATTTCCAATCTAAAGCGATCGGGAAAGCTATTCTAGCGAAATTTTAACAGCGTGGTATCTAACGTTTCCATTAATTCCAATCTAAAGAGATCGGGAAAGAGTTCGTCTAGGGAGCATTACCCAGTAAGGGTTTCAGCCACCAATTCAACACACCTCTTAAATACAATATATACATAGGCAAAAAAAACGTCAAGTACATAGCTCAAACGCTTGTCTGGTAAAGATTCCACACACCTCAAGGAAAAATATAGGGTTATGGGGATTTGCCGAGGTGTGTCGAAGGTGATGATACAATTTTTTTGTGTAAATCGCTGAAACTCATCACTGGTAATACGTAATTGTGCGATCGCTAGTCATAATCTTTAATAATAAATTATTTGTAGGGTGCGTTAGGCAAAGCCGTAACGCACCATCAACTTAACTAAGGGTGCGTTACGCTATCGCTAACACACCTTACGTATTTTCCAAGAATCAAATATTAGTATTTGTAGGATGCGTTAGGCAAAGCCGTAACGTACCATCAACTTAACTAATGGTGCGTTACGCTATCGCTAACACACCCTACGTATCTTCCAAGAATCAAATATTATAGTAAGTCCCGGAGTTTACTATAATCCATTCCACGGGATGATTTTAATTCTACCTCTTGGTTTACAGGTGGAGGTGTGGGTATAATTTGCGGTTGTTTTTCCTGTACTACAAAAAGTTTACAAGTCTCGACACGAAAGAAGACAGCACCTCCCAATAACCATCCACCTACATCACTCAGTCGTATGCACACGGGTAGGTGTCCTTCTGGTGATCTCTTATCAAAAGTAATATAACTGTACCTCAACCAACTGCCTTCTTTTCTCCATCCTACTTTATCCCCAAAGGCATCCCAAATTTTCTGATCATAATCTCTCGTCCCCTCCAAACTCTGATAAATCTTGTTCTGTACAGAAAAACCAAATTTACCATCACTGTATTTTACCCACAATTGGTCAATAGTGAGCAGGTCTTCACAGGGAAAATTATCAATACTTTTAGTATCTAACCAACTTTCTTTTTCCCGTTTTCCAACTGATAACATTACTCTTCTAGTTTCCTCATCAGCTTCTTTCCATTTCCCTGCTGCGAGTAAGTCACGAAGACGGGTATAATTCATACCTACTGCTGATTTTAGCTCAACATCATTATCATCAAAATTATATTCAACATATTTTGATTCAACATATTCGATATATTCGATATAGTCAATAGTACGTTTATAACTAAATTCATGATTTAGTCTTTTATATAGATTAGCTGCCAAGTTCAAATTTTCAAATGCGCTTTTATTATTTCCTATTTCGCTATAGTAATTTCCCCGATAGTAGTATACTTCTGCAAGATATGTATAAATATTTAAAGCATAGTCAGGATAAGATTTTAATACAATGTTAAAATCCTCAAATGCACCTACTACATCTCCTATTTGAAAACGAACTTTTCCTCTAACATAGTATGCTTTATAGAAGTTAGGATTAATATTTAACGCTTGATTCAAATAATTGATGATTAGTTCATCTCTATTTATAATATAATTGTAATAATTGCAATCTACATCTAGGTTATAGTAAGTAATTGCTAAATTCAAATAGACTACAGCTTCTTTAGGATTAATTTTTAGTGCTTTCTCATAATCATTAATAGCATAGTCTATATAACCAAATTTTTCGTAAATAATTCCTCTGTTATTATAAGAGTAAGCGTCTTTAGGGTTAATGTATATTGCTTGACTATAATCATTTATAGCATCCCGAAAGTTTCCCAGGTGATGATGAAGTTCTGCTCGTTTAAAATATATTTGAGCATTTTTAGGATTTATCTGCAATGCTTGACTATAATTAGTAATCGCTCCTTGATAATCAAGATTATTAATACATTCATCACCTAAACTGATATATTTGTCAGCATCATAAAATGATAAACTCTCTAAATAACCACATAAACCTCCAGGATAAAGTAATTCATCTATTCCTACTAAAGTTTTATCACCAGTAGATTTAATCATATTCGTTGGTAAAAACCCAGCTATAATAAGACCATATTCTTTTTCAGGTTCACTAAATTCCTCTTGACATAAAATACAAACCAAAACAGCATTTTTTTCAATTTCTTCTCTATCAATTAACCATTGAACCTTATCAAAATATCCATAACGGGTTTTAACCTGAATACCAATAGATGAATCAGAAGTTAAAGTAAAATCTATTTTTCCATCTCCACCAATGCGTTTTTCATAATCAATTTCAGTTACGAAATCACCTAAACGACTTTTAACAACTTCCTCACCCAGCTTTCCCTTGAAATTATTGATAACAACATCACGAATAGGAGTTGAAGAAGTATGTCTATATTTTTCAGCCATATCCCAGCAAAAATCCCGTAATTGCTGCAACCTATCTCCAGAGATAACCGTCAACTCACTATGCTGGCCTTCCTTCTCACAATGAAGTAAGTCACCAGATTTCAGTCTTTGAATAAAATCAGTCTGCTGTGCTTTGAGTATAGTTGTCCAGTCCATTTGTCAAAACTCACCTTTATCTGACAAGGAGTATTTATTTTATTATTCCCTATCATGCAGCAAAAAGCACTAATCTAGATCACATTGCAGTTTTTTGAGTCTAACCGAAAAGTATTGAATCCTCAAACCCTAAAAAGACAATTCAAACAAACATCCTGCAAATCTTTAAATCCTGGATATCCTGATTCAGACAATTTAATTTTATAATCCTAATTAATATACAAAACTATAAGGGTAATGCTAGAACCAAAATATTATAATTCACCAAATAACTGAATTATAAAATCCCATGATTATTTTATCTGCTGTAATTAAATCAGCCTGATATTTTTGAGATAAAGCAACAATAACACGATCTGCGGGATCTTTATGACTCCATTCTAAAGCAACACTTTCTAACCATAAATTTTCATCAATGGGAATTATGGTAATCACATCAGATTTTTGTAAAGTTTCCAGATAAGTTGTTACAGAAACTCCTAAATCTAACTTTTGATTTTTAATTTTAATAGCGATTTCCCAAAGTGAAATAGAAGCAACCAAACCATTTTTTTCTGCTTCCATTTTTTCACAAGCTGCTTTTGCAGAAACAGAAAGTTGATCAGGATCAAGACTCCACCAAATTAAGGCACAAGTATCTAAAACAACAGTCATATTTCACCCCATTCTTCAGTTGTGGGTGTGGTGATATCTTCAAAATATTGGACTTTACCACGTAGGGGATTAAATAATTCTTGCGTTGAACTTTTGACACTAATATTTTCTGGTGTTTTAGTTTCTATAAAAGTGATTAAAACTTGGCTTTCCAAAATATTTACAGGAATTTCCGCTAACTCAATTTTTCCATTGCGGTAGATTCCTTTAACAGTTTGTAGCATAGTTAATTATCTCCTTTGCTTTTAAACCCATTTTCGCTTAATTTACTTCTGATATCATAAACAAATTAGTAAAATTGATTTGACTAATTAGTGATAACATATTATAACACATTATTTATTATCATCATTGCCACATCAATATTAACAACTCTATGAGTTATGACAACGTTTGTAAACTACTAGCAGAAAAATATCCCTTTGATTTTGCTAGATGGTTACTTCCGCAAGAACCAAAAACAATCAAAGTCTTAAAAACCGAATTGAGTATAAAACCAATTCGTGCTGATTTTGTCACCTTCTTACAAACAGTATTTGTAGGGTGCGTTAGGCAAAGCCGTAACGCACCATCAACTTAACTAAGGGTGCGTTACGCTATCGCTAACACACCCTACGTATTTTCCAAGAATCAAATATTACCCACATTCCGCACTTCAATTTGTAGTACAAATGCGAGTATTGTAAGTAACATACAGGGGTAAATATAAATACGCAATTAAGACATTGAAAATATAGACCTTAATTTCCCTGTGACTACTAAAGAGAAATTCATAAGGCATTGAGAATAAATTCAGGAAAAAATGAGAGAATGAGACTGAATTACCAACTTGCTTTGAATAGAAACCAGATGATTTGAAACCTCCAATACCTTTAACCCATCTGCCAACTGTTGACTGATTGGGATTAATCCCCAACTAAACAATTAAATCTAGGAACTGTTGACCCGTGATACCTTCACCTACTCCCCACTTAATTACGCCACACGGGACTTTTAAGGATGCACTGGGGTTGTATTTACTTGGCTTATAGTGCTATTATAGCAGCTAAGTTCCGATGAGTGCAACTAAGTTCTGACAACAGATGACTAAGACTAAATATTTTTTACCCATTAAGCTTAAATCTGATGTTTACTGTAATTAGCAGACGACGTTAGACACTATGGGAACTAATAAAAAAGTCAAAATCACATTTACTTGCAGTTCAGAGTTGAAAAACCATTTACAGCAATGGGCTGATAGTGAAAATAGAACGCTATCAAATCTTGTAGAAACTTTGTCAGAAACAGCAGTTACAGAACGGAAACAAAATCCAAAGGCAAGTTAAAGCGATCGCCTATAACAGTAAACATGGCGGATAATATCAAATGTTCCAGGGGAAATTTGACCCAATTACGGAAACAAGAGATTGGTCTATAGCCGCATCTGAAAAATATTGCAAACGAATTGCTAAAAACACAGGTAGGCGACTAATCGAAATCATTTACACTTAGGAGGATGTTTTGCCAATAGTTTGTATTTTTGGGGATATTACTTATGACTGAAACAGCAACCCAAATACCTTTACGTGCAGTAATGCCCATGTTTGCTGCTATTTCAGACCGTGATTGGGAACGGTTTAAAGAGCTAGAAGTAGAGTTTGCCAATAGTCACGGTATCGAAGATTGGGCAGATGTTTTTAATTTCCGCATCTTGCCAGCATTAGATAAAGAGTCGAAAAGATGGTTTTTGATTCAAAAATGTAGCAAAGGTTTTACCGTTAGGACTGTAGTTGATTAGAGTGGAGTGCGATAGCGAAGCACTCCGTAGGAATCGCCAACGACCAATGATGAAAACATCTCAAAACGGTGATACTCAGTTTCCTAATTATCAAGAGGGCAACAAAGATGAGTAAGTACATTATTTTCAAAGCTGAGGACGCAAGCGCGGAACAGTGGGAGCAAATGCTATTAGCTCACACAGGTGCTTGTTGTGAATAACAAATCTGTACCAAATTTAAAATAAAAAATGGGGGGTGCGATCGCTGCTATGTTCGATTCGAGCTTGAAATTTTTTATCATATTTTTCATGTAAACACCTAAAAGCTACAAAAATCCTTGTATCAAAAGCGGCTATTGTTTTACCCTAGTTACAGCCTTTAAACCACGAAAGCTTGTCTTAATAAATTATTAGAATAAAATTCTAAATAAGATGAAGAATAATATCAGAACCATTGATATAGTTGACTTGTGAGACTAAGTTGTGCTTAATTGTAAGCGAGAATATTAAAATTTGAGTAAATTTACAGCCATGAATAGAAAAAAGGGAATTAAAATCTTAACAGAGCTTGTGAATATAGAGGATATCAAAGTAATTTCGCATCGTCAACATGAAGGTATAGGAATAATTTTACAAATTGAACCAGGTAAAAAAGAAAGTGTATGTCCTCGTTGTGGAACAAAAAGTCAGAGATTACATCAGAATCATAGATATATAGTCAAAGACTTACCGTGGGGAGAAAAGCCAGTATATTTAGAAATAAATAGACGACAATTTAAATGTGAAAAATGTCGAAAACCCTTTAGTGAAGAGTTAGATTTTATAGGCAAAAGAAGAACATATACAAAAAGATTAGCCAATCAGATAATCAAGGAGGTGTTAAATAATGATATTAATAGTGTAGCATCCAAAGGAGTAGTGACAACAGAAGAAATAGAAAGGATGTTGAAAGATGCAGAATCAGAACTAATAGAATCAAAACCATCATCAGTCAAAAAATTAGGAATAGATGAAATAGCCTTAATTAAAGGACAGGGGGAATAAGGACAGGGGGAATATTGTGCAGTATTAATAGATTTAGATAGCTAAAATGTTTGATTGTTTGTTAAAACGGACTTCCCATTAAATTTAGAGTCAGGATTCAGGATATACAAAACTTGATATAGGAGGGAACAAGGAACAATATTGATCTTTACTCCTGCCTCCTGATAGCGCAGCGTGGCGTTAGCCATACTCCTGAATTTTGTCATATTTAACCATTTTGACGTTCGAGGTTATCAAAGTGAACAATAGCCCATACCAAGCTCCATTAAATCAGGAGTTGGTGGCCAACCGTTATCAAATCAAGAGATTAATTGACCGAGGTGGAATGGGTGAGGTATTTCTAGCAGAGGATATGTTTCTAGGAGGAACACCAGTTGCCATTAAGTTTTTATCCCAAACTGTTACTGATCCTCAAATGCAAGAAAGCTTTAATCGTGAAGCTCTTCTGAGTGCAGCTTTAAGTCAAAAGAGTATTCATATTGTCCGTGCTTATGATTATGGTGTTACTAGCAATGGTAATCCATATTATGTCATGGAATATTTATCAGGAAAAAGTTTAAAGGAATTAATTCCCCTACCATTACCACTATTTCTCAATTTATCCAGACAAATTTGTTTAGGTTTACAATCTGCTCATCAAGGTGTGAATATTGATGGCAAAATTCATCCATTGGTACATAGAGATATTAAACCAGCTAATATTATCGTTATTCCAGATCCTATCTTGGGTAAATTAGCCAAAATTTTGGATTTTGGGACTGCTAAATTATTCGGTAATACACCTGTAACTATTACCAGTCAAGCTTTTCATGGCACTTTACCATACTGTTCTCCTGAACAATTAGATGGCGGTCATTTAGATAGTCGCTCAGATATTTATAGTCTGGGTGTGATGATGTTTGAAATGCTAACAGGACAAAAACCTTGGCAACCAGAAACAGACATATTTGGTGCTTGGTATCGAGTGCATTTATTTGAAAAGCCTAAAAATATTCTTGATGTTAATCCGCATTTAAAAATTCCTAAAGAGCTAAATGATTTAATTATGAATTGTTTAGCCAAAAAGCCAGATCAACGTCCCCAAAATATGGGAAAAATTCTCCAGATTTTGGATAAAATAACAGAAGCATATCAAGTATCATTACATTCCATTGCGAGAAAACCTGAAGTACCACAAATAATCCCTCGACCTGAAGAAAAATTCATTTGGCCTCAAAGTAAACCCATTCAAGAAATTGTATTTCCACAACTGATTAAAGAAGAAACAACATATACAACTTCTTTGTGGTTAATGTTGCCTCAATCGGAAATTGAAACCTATGCCTATACTACTCGTTACACGAGCTTTGTTTTTATCACACATCCCCATCCCATGTTGTTATGGATTACATTACTTTATAATCGGGATTTGACCCCTAAATGGCTACCATGTTATTTAGATATGAAAAATGCCCAAAATCTCAAATTGGCGTGGACATTGGCGGACAATGAAAGCTATTCTTTGCTGTTTTTTAGCCTAGACCCTCCCCATCACTGCGCTAATATGTTTAGTGTCACGATCGCTCCTCCCCAAACACAAAACCTGAAAACCTGGATACAACAAAGCCAAAAAATCATCCCATTGGGTCAGTCTACCGTCAGCAAAAACTGGTTAAAGGAGCAATACAAGCAAATGCAAGCAAAAATAATCAAACAATTGCAAACGTAATTTAAAGAAACAAAATCCTTGTATAAGAAGACTTTCATCCTTAATCCTAAGAGAGTTTTACCCAGGGGCAAAAAATTTTTCTCAAACTTCTTGACAAATATAAAAAGATGCGACATACTAAATAGAGTGCAAGTCAAGGGACTGTAGTTCAATTGGTTAGAGCACCGCCCTGTCACGGCGGAAGTTGCGGGTTCGAGCCCCGTCAGTCCCGTTCTAAAATGCTGAATCTAAAATATTGAGTTGGGAAAACAGGCTCATAGCTTTTAGGATAAGTATGTGTAATTGTGATTGATAAAAGAGAGAATCAACTGTGACCGTCAGAGTCCGTATAGCTCCGAGTCCTACCGGAAACTTACATATTGGTACAGCGAGAACTGCTGTATTTAATTATTTGTTTGCCCGCCACCATGATGGCAAGTTTATTTTAAGAATTGAAGATACAGATTTAGAGCGATCGCGTCCAGAATACACAGATAATATTCTCGCTGGACTACGCTGGTTAGGATTGAATTGGGATGAGGGTCCATTTTTCCAATCTCAACGCCTCCATCTTTACAAAGAAGCAGTGCAAAAATTACTCGATCAAGGTTTAGCTTATCGCTGCTACACCACATCTGAAGAATTAGATAGTTTGAGGGAAGCACAAAAAGCCAGGGGAGAAGCACCCCGCTATGATAACCGTCACCGTCATCTGACCCCAGAACAAAGAGCAGAATTTGAAGCTCAAGGACGTTCTTCTGTGATTCGTTTTCGCATAGAAGATGATCGAGAAATTGTCTGGAATGACTTAGTGCGCGGTAAAATGAGTTGGCGCGGTAGCGATTTGGGTGGTGATATGGTCATTGCTCGCGCTGCTAGTGATGGTACTGGTCAACCACTATATAATTTTGTGGTGGTCGTAGATGACATTGATATGCAAATTAGTCATGTGATTCGCGGTGAAGACCATATTGCCAATACGGCTAAACAAATTTTGCTGTATGAAGCTTTCGGGGCAAAAATTCCCGAATTTGCCCATACTCCCTTAATTTTGAATCAAGAAGGGCGGAAATTATCCAAGCGTGATGGTGTAACTTCCATTTGTGACTTTCAGGAAATGGGCTTTACTGCGGAAGCTTTAGTCAATTATATGACTTTACTGGGTTGGTCGCCTGTGGATTCTACCCAGGAAATATTCAATTTAAAATCAGCAGCTAAGGATTTTGGCTTTGAACGGGTAAATAAAGCTGGTGCTAAATTTGACTGGGATAAATTGGACTGGTTGAATAGTCAATATCTCCATAGTATGCCAGTTGATAAGCTGACAGATTTGTTAATTCCTTACTGGGAAAAAGCTGGTTATTCGTTTACCCAGGGTAGAGAACGTCCCTGGTTAGAACAGGTAACAGGTTTAATTGGTGCTAGTTTAACTCGGTTAGTGGATGCGGTGGAGATGACTAAAGTATTTTTTACCCCAGGGGTAGAATTGACTGAGGAAGGCAGTCAACAGCTACAGCAAGAAGGTGTGAAAACTGTCCTGCAAGGAATTATTACAGCTTTGGAAAGTCAGTCAGAGTTAACTGCCGATGTTGCACAAAATATTATTAAGCAGGTTGTGAAATCAGAAAATGTGAAAAAAGGCTTAGTAATGCGATCGCTCAGAGCCGCACTCACAGGAGATGTTCATGGTCCAGATTTAATTCAATCTTGGTTATTACTCAATCAGATTGGTTTAGATAAAACTCGTTTACATCAGGCAATTAGCTAGGATTTACAGACAATACGTCTCAAAACCTGATCATTTCGTAGTGAGGACTTGAGTTCTCAAATGAGGAATAAATTCCTCACTACAAACTTTGTACAACAATTTGATTGTCAATTAGCAAAATTGCGTACTATAATAGAAGTAAGACATGGGGCTTTAACGGTTTCGACAGGTTGGCGAACACTGCTCTGTGATTCAGGTCGAGAGCGAGTCATCTCTCGGAAATCAAAGACTCGAAAAAAAAGTAAATGCGAACAATATCGTAAAATTTGCTCGTAAGGACGCTCTAGTAGCTGCCTAATAGCCTCTTATAGGTCCGAGCGTCTCTGGTTTGACTCCGTTAAGGACTAGAGACCTAACCCCAACGGATGCTCCACTCTTGCGTTCTCTGGTTGGCTTGGTGGCTAAGATTAAATCAGAGCATCCTACGTTCGGGACAATGAACGATTCCCGCCTTGAGGGTCAGAAAGGCTAAACCTGTGAACGAGTGGAGGGTTAATACCCAATTTGGACATGGGTTCAACTCCCATAAGCTCCATTTTATATAATTCTTGATCCCGCCAAAAATTTGTATATGTTGGCGGGATTTTTGATTTATACATAAACACAGAATCAATATTTTTCGGTTAATCTCAAAAAATTCATGTAGGTTGGGGTGACGCATTGGGTAACAGGTAACAGGTAACAGGGAACAGGGAACAGGGAAAACGAAGATTTAGCCTGGGTAGGGTCATAACTAGGGCTTGCTAAATAAGTCCAGGGTTGGGGGAATTAATTCTCAAATGTACGTGGTTATTTTTGGTGAAAATGCAAGGGGTTTTCACATTTTGGTTCAATAATCTTGCACTTGTTTGGTCAGAAAAACCTGTAAACCTTTATCTGGCAACGCTTTTACATTCTTTCAGCAAACCCTAACTAAATTGCCTCATACTTCCTTAACTTGGTCATCAACCTTTCTACTCTGTTATCACGGCTTTTGCGGGGGTTTTTATGTCAATTTTTCAAAATTACGCCTTTTTTACCTTATTCTATTAACAAAATTGATAGTTTGTCTAATTTTAGACAACAAAATCTTATCTTTATTTCTGCCTGACTACCCACTCAATTCTCCTCAAGGTTTTTTCGACTTTTTCAGCAAGCCCTATTTACCGATACAGAACCTACTAAAAATCCGATCTAATACTGATTCTGTAACTTCTTCGCCGGTGATTTGTCCTAATGCTTGAATTGCTCCTCTTAAATCAATTGTCCAAAAATCTAAGGGTAATTTATCGGTGATGGTGGCTTGCACTTGTTGTAAATCTATTTTGGCTTTTGTTAAAGCTGCTGCTTGTCGTTGATTAATAGCTAAATCTATATCAGCAGCTTGAACTTTTCCCTGGTGAACTATTTCTAAAATTGCTGTTTCTAAACTATCAATTCCTTGATTTATGGCGGCAGATGTGACAATTTTGGACTTGGGATTTTCGATTTGGGATTTCAGGTTTTCTTGTTCTGCTGATGAAATTAGGTCAATTTTATTAATGACTAAAATTGCTGGACGGTGTTTTACTTGTTCGTAAATTTCTCGATCTGCCGGTGTCCAACCTGCGGCGGCATCTATAGTAAATAATACCAAATCTGCGGCACTAACAGCACGACGCGATCGCTCGACACCAATTTTTTCTACTTGATCTATTGTTTCCCGAATCCCGGCCGTATCTAAGACTTGGACAGGAATTCCGCTCACAACTAATTGAGATTCTACCACATCACGGGTTGTTCCTGGTAAGTCTGTGACAATAGCGCGATCGCTCTGACTCCAAGCATTTAATAAACTCGATTTTCCCACATTTGGCCGCCCCACAATTGCCACTTTTAACCCAGTTCGTAATAATTCACCTTTATCTTTTGTGGCTAATAATTTACTGATTTCCGCAGTTACTTGATCAATATCTGCAATAATTCTTTGTTGATCTAAAGGTGGTAAATCTTCCTCAAAATCAATTCTGGCTTCAATTTCTGCCAAAATATCTAAACAGTTAGCCCGTAATTTGCGGATCGGATGGGCTAATTTTCCTTGTAACCCAGCTAAAGCAGTTTGAGCAGCTTGAGGTGATTTTGCTCCTACTAAATCGGCGATACTTTCCGCTTGGGTTAAGTCTAACCTACCATTTAAAAACGCTCTTAATGTAAATTCTCCTGGTTGGGCTAATCTTGCACCATTTTCTAAGCATAGTTGCAATACTTGTTGCACCGCCATAATTCCCCCATGACAATGGAATTCTACCACATCTTCACGGGTAAAAGAGCGGGGAGCTTGCATGATCAATAATAAAGACTCATCAATAATTTGCTTAGTTTGGGGTTGGCGGATATAACCATAAAGAATGCGGTGACTCGACCAAACTTGTCGCCCTGGGGCATAAAATAGAGTTTGAGCGATCGCCATAGCCTGATCACCAGAAACCCGTACAATACCTACACTACCTTGTTGAGGGACAACAGCAGTAGCGATCGCGGCAATAGTTCCAGTGTGAGCCAATAATTCGGACATTAGTCATGTTTATACAAAATCAGAAGTAGGAATAAAGCCAGATATTTAACTCCTAGCCTATACTATACAACTTAACCCGGACTTTTTTTCAGAACGCCCGAATATGGAGAGAACTGCTGTTATGAAAGACAAAAATTAGGCACCCATTACCAATAATAGTAAAATTCTGATGCAGAGTCCAAACATCCAAACGAGAGAGGAATGAACTATGGAACAAAAAATTAACTGTGCTGAAGCTTGTGTTAACGGCTGCATTTTAGGTGATAAATGCCCCAACATTGAATTTAGAGAAGCAACTGCAAAATTTGTTGAAGAAACTTCCCTAGATAAAATGCTAGAAATGGCTGAAGAAAGATTGCGGAAAAAAATGACAGAACCACCTAAATGGGTATTTCCAGAAGATCCTTAATTCCATACAATTGGGATTAATAAATTGTCAAAATTCAGATAAGGCAATAAGATCCCCGACTTCTTTTATTTATTGTGTCCATAAATGATAAATTAATTTACTGAAGTCGGGGATCTGGGTATGAACAGAAAAACTCAAAGTAATATTTTGCTTGCACCTATTCTTTTGATATTTCTTCTCACATTTGAAACCCTAATTAATTATTCATCTCCCCAAGTTTTTAATTGCAAATAAACTAACAATAAAGTTACCGCTAAAAGTATCGTGGCTACTGCCGCTGCATAACCAAAATCAAATTGCCCAAAAGCTTCTTGATATGTATAGTAAACCAGTAAATTAGTTGAATTTAAAGGGCCACCACCAGTGAGAATATAAACCGATTCAAAACTGCGTAATGTAAAAATGGCAGTTGTAACTGTAGCAAATATTAACGTTGATCTTAATCCTGGTAAGGTAATATGCCAAAATTGTTGCCAATCATTAGCCCCATCCAATTCCGCAGCTTCATAACGACTGGGAGGAATTGCTTGTAAACCTGCTAAAAAAACTACCATATTAAAGCCAATTTGTTTCCAAATACTGAATAAAATAATTACTGGCATTGCCCAAAAAGTATCTGCTAACCAAGACACTTTACCAATACCATATATACTTAAAAAACCATTAACTGGGCCTGTATCTTGGAACAACCAGCGAAAGCCTAAACCGGCAGCAACAACAGAGATAATAGAGGGAAGAAAATAAGCACTGCGTAAAATTCCCCTGATAGCAATAGAACGATTTAATAATACCGCTAGTCCTAGAGAAATTATTAAACTAGGGACAAGAGTGCCGATGGTGAAATAAACAGTATTAAAAATAACTTGCCAAAAATCCGCATTTTGCAATAATCGCCAATAGTTTTTTAAACCTACCCAATAAATACCGCTAGAAGTGAAACTACCAGCAGTGAAACTGAGATAAAACAAATAGACAATTGGCCAAATTATAAACAACCCTAATAAAATTAGGGCTGGTGTGAGAAACGTCCAAGCCGCAACTGTATCGTTATCCAGTGCTTTCATTTGAGTGGAATGAGAGGTTTTCATAACCATTAGGTATTGGGTGTTTGGTGTTAGTGGAAACATTTCATGGGTAGAGATTCTCGTCTGTGGGTTGTCTTGTTAACCTATCTTTAGGACTCTGCACTCCCCAATTCTTAAATTATGTATATTTTTATTCAATCTCTGTAGTGGCTGCTAAGATACTCTTAATACATAAGAACATACCTAAATGACACCAATTGTTCTCAACTTTAACCAACTCAAAACCGCTAGTAAATTTTTGGCCTACAACTTATTACTAGTTTTACCATTGACATTAGAGACAACAGTGCTGGCACAAAGGGCAATACCACCAAAACCGAGTATATCTCAAACGGCCAATTCTGAAGCAGATGTTATTATCAAAAAACTGGTGGGAGAATGGAAAAATAAAAACGCTTCAGGAGCAGATGTTAATTTTCTCTTTACTGCTGACGGTAAAATGTTTTTGATGATGGTAGTTAGTGATCAAGCGCTTGCTTATCCCTTAAAGTATCACGTTGATGCTACACAAAACCCCATGTATATGGATATTAAACTACCGGATAATCCTCAACCAGTTTTAACTATTTTTGATTTTATTGCCGATGGTGAAATGCGGATGCAAATAGAAGGTACTAATCCTGGAGAACCGAGACCGAAAAATTTTTCCCAGGATGTATCTGTATTTAAACAAGTTTCTAATAGTGCAACATTGCCGGAAAATTTTCAAATAATTGATCCAGATGATGCTAATAAGTCCCAACCTGAATCTCTACAAATGGTTACTCTGATGAACCGCTCCCAACAGGCTTATTTTTTGGCAAATGGTAAGTTTGCAAAAACTCTTGAAGACTTACAAATTGGGATTAAGTCAGAAAGTGAGGATTACGTTTATAGAATCATTCCTCAAGGTAAAGGTAATCAAAGTATTGTTCATACAGCTACCGCTAAAAAGCCTGATTTAAAAAGTTATACAGGAATTGTATTTACGATAAAAGTTAAAGGTAAACCTTCCTTAGATGCGGCTATTTGTGAAACGATTAAACCTACAAGCAAACCTCCCGCGATTCCTAAAATTCCTACAAAAGCATCCCAACCGGTTAAATGTCCATCAGGTTCAATTTTGTTACCATAATCGTTGTTTATGATTGATGATTCGCTAAGAAATAGTATTTATGGTCTCATTTCTCCTGATGTTCATAGTTATCAAGTTTCATCGCTTCAGCCGTTGAAATTAGGCATTATGGCTTCGGGAAATGGGAGTAATTTTGAAGTAATTGCCCAGGCGATCGCTGATGGGAAAATTAACGCCCAAATTCAAGTTTTAATTTACAATAATCCAGGAGCTAAGGCCGCAGCAAGGGCTGAAAAATGGGGTGTGGAAGCTGTACTGTTAAATCATCGTGATTACAAAAATCGAGAAAAGTTTGATCATCAAATTGTGCAAACATTACAAAAGTATGATGTAGCGTTTGTGGTGATGGCGGGATGGATGCGATTAGTCACACAAGTGCTAATTGACGCTTTTCCTCATCGGATGATTAATATTCATCCCAGTTTATTACCAAGTTTTAAGGGAGTGCAAGCTGTAGAACAAGCTTTAGCAGCTAAAGTCAAAATTACTGGCTGTACAGTACATCTTGTTTCTTTAGAAGTTGACAGTGGGGAAATTTTAATCCAAGCCGCTGTACCCGTGCTACCAGATGATACATCAGAAACACTACACGCGAGAATTCAAGTCCAAGAACATATGATTTTACCAATGGCCATTTCTTTATTAAGTCAAAGGTAACAGGGAAGAGGCAGAAGAGTATGGGCGAACGGCCGTTCGCCCATACAACCGCCAACAATTACCCATATAAATGATAAAATCCTTAACGGAGAAATTTAGGATATTTTTATGCCAGTTGTAACTAACCCAATCAAGTTTGGTACAGATGGCTGGAGAGGTGTAATAGGTGAAGAATTTACCTTTGAACGCCTGGCCTTAGCGGCAACTGTAGCAGCCAAAGTTTTATATAATACTTACTATTCCGAAGTAGGTAGCCGGACAATTATTGTCGGTTATGATCGCCGATTTATGGCGGAAGATTTTGCCCGTGTGGTGGCTAATGCTGTCACCTCCCTTGGTTTTGATGTCCTGTTTAGTGAAAGTTTTGCCCCAACTCCGGCCTATAGTTGGGCGGCTAAAGAACGCAAAGCTTTGGGGGCGCTAGTAGTGACAGCTAGTCATAATCCCGGTGCATATTTAGGATTAAAAGTTAAAAGTGCTTTCGGCGGTTCAGTGCCACCGGAAGTTACACAACAGATAGAGGCTTTATTATCACAAAAAATTGCCCCGGCAACGACTCCAGGTCAGGAAAATACCTTTGATCCTTGGCCTAGTTATTGTCAAGCATTAGCGGCAAAAGTTGATATTAACAAAATTAAAGAACTCATCGCTGCTGGCAAATTAACTATATTTGTAGATGTGATGCACGGGGCGGCGGCTGGAGGTTTGGCCAGATTATTAGGGGCAGAAGTTAAGGAAATAAATAGCGAACGTGATCCTCTATTTGAAGGTGGTGCGCCTGAACCTTTACCAAAGTATCTTTCTCGACTATTTACAGTGATCAAAACCCATCGGGAAACTAATAAAAGGGGTTTAACAGTGGGTTTAGTATTTGATGGCGATTGCGATCGCATTGCCGCCGTAGATCAAGATGCTAACTTTCTCAGTTCCCAAATTTTAATTCCCATCTTAATTGACCATTTAACCACACGGCGTAACTTTCAGGGCGAAATTGTCAAAACGGTAAGCGGATCGGACTTAATGCCCCGTATAGCGGCATTACATAATCTTTCTATTCATGAAACACCTGTTGGTTATAAATACATTGCTGACCGAATGTTAGCAACACAGGTATTGTTAGGAGGTGAAGAATCCGGTGGTATTGGTTATGGTAGCCATATTCCCGAACGTGATGCCCTACTTTCTGCACTCTATGTATTAGAAGCAGTGGTAGAATCTGGTTTAGATTTAGGTGAATATTATCGCTATTTACAACAACAAACTGGTTTTTCATCTAGCTATGATCGGATTGATTTACCTTTAGCGAGTATGGAAGTCAGAGGGCGACTATTACAACAATTACAAGCCCAACCTTTAACAAATATTGCAGGTAAACAAGTCATTGGTTGTCAAACAATTGATGGTTATAAATTCCGTCTGGCTGATCAAAGTTGGTTAATGATTAGATTTAGTGGAACTGAACCAGTTTTACGTCTTTATTGTGAAGCCGCAACCCTAGAAGAAGTTCAAAAAACTCTAGCTTGGGCGAAAACTTGGGCAGAATCAAATTAAGCATTAATGGGTAATTGGTAAAACTATTACTTATTGCCCATTGCTAATGCAAATTTAACCCGCTATTGTGAAACAATTCTATCTAAATTGTACAATTGTTTTTGTTGTGTTGACAGAAAACTATAAAATAAATTACAATTACGACTACCAGTTAAAGAATATTATTTGCGTCAACAAGTTAATTTTACATTGGACATAATATAAATAATGACTAAATTACTCGTAGTAGCAACAGGAAACCCCGGAAAGTTACGGGAAATGCAAGCTTATTTAGCTGATGCTGGTTGGGAATTAACTCTTAAACCGGAAGATTTAGATGTGGAAGAAACAGGAGAAACTTTTGCAGAAAATGCTTGTTTAAAAGCTTCTGAAATTGCTAAAGTTACAGGGAATTGGGCGATCGCTGATGATTCAGGTCTAGCTGTAAACGCCCTCAATGGTAGTCCTGGGGTGTATTCTGCCCGTTATGGTAGTTCTGACACGGAAAGGATTACCAGATTATTAACAGAATTAGGTGATGAAAAAAATCGCCAAGCTAAGTTTGTTTGTGCGATCGCTGTTGCCAATCCTCAAGGAGAAATAATAATTCAATCTGAGGGAATTTGTCACGGGGAAATTTTATTTTCGCCCTCTGGTGATGGCGGTTTTGGTTATGATCCGGTTTTTTATGTACCAGAAAAACAATTAACTTTTGCCCAAATGACCACAGATTTAAAAAAGTCAATTAGTCATCGTGGTAATGCTTTAAAAGCTTTAGTTCCCCAGTTACGGAAAGTTTTGTAGTAGGAGTTAGAAATCAGATGCTTTTAGCGTAAGTCCTGTTCAATGTAATTACCATGGGCTTTTTCCAAAGCATCCTTGATCTGATTTGCAACCCAATCAGGATTTAAAACCTTAGCACTAGCACCATATTGTAATATTCTTTGACGAAACCAAAATATACAATCTTCCTGAGTTAAAATATCCACATATTCTGTAATTTCCGGTGGAGAAATTATAGTTTCATGAGTTCTCCGGGGTTTATAATTTGCTAATTCTCCCATAAGACGGTAGGTAATATCTAAAGTGGGAAATTTACTATAAACCCAAGGTGTTTGAGAAGCCGAACCAATTCTCATAATACGATCTACTCGCAGAATGATGTTTTGTTCAGCGTTAGGTGTGGTATCAATATGATAGCTACGAAAACTAGGAATTAAAGCAAATAAATACAATACACCATTATGTAATCTTAATTCAGATTTATCTAAATCCCACCATTTTTCTTGACCTTTATTATTACGATACCAAATGACAAAACGGCGTTTTTGTTTTAATCTTTCTTGTAATTGTTCTATGATTTGATTGATGTTTTTTTGACTATAATTTGTTGGTGGATGAAAGTCTGTGGTGATAGAAGACTTGGGTTGTTGGTGTAATTTTGCTATTTGATAAATATGTCCTGCTTCGGTGGTAAAACCCATACTTGCTAATAATTCTGAAGCCATTATTAATGCTTCTTTTTGTTCTTGTGAAAGAATTGTCGGGAATGTTGATGTAATTAATGTGTAGGGACGGTTGGGTGCTGATGTGATTTGAAAACCGCAGTCTCTTAATTTATTGATGGTACGGGTAATTTTTTGGGATAAGTCAGCAGCTTCAAAAGCGCGATCGCCCAATGCTATCTCTAATTCTGATTTTCTCAATGGTTGTTCTGCTAGTAGTTTTAATATCTCTAGTGCGAATTTTAATTGATTAGATTTATCATGTATAGATGACATTTTAACTGGTATAATATATCTATGAATCTGCAAGCGATCGCCTAACTGTAGAATTAATTAGAATTAATTCTATGTTTTCAAGATTAATCTCGAACTAATACAAAGAGAATTAGGAGGGAATGATGATACAAACTAATGCACAAAGTAATATTGATCCAACAATTATGGTCAACATTCCTACTACAATAACATTGAAAATTTCCCATGAACAGTTTTTAGATTTAGCGCTTGCTAACAGAGATTTACAATTAGAAAGAAATGCTACGGGAGAATTAATTATTATGCCTCCAACTGGAAGTTATACAGGAAAAAGAAATTTTGATATTGCTGGACAATTATGGTTTTGGAATCGTCAAACTAAATTGGGAGAAGCGTTTGATTCTTCCACAGGTTTTCATCTTCCTAATGGTAGCGATCGCTCTCCTGATGCAGCTTGGGTAAAACAAGAAAAATGGGATACTCTCAGTTTAGAACAAAAAGAAACTTTTGCACCTATTTGTCCTGATTTTGTTCTAGAACTACGTTCTAAAACTGATTCTTTAGAAAAATTACAATCTAAAATGAGGGAATATATAGAAAATGGTGCTAGTTTAGGTTGGTTAATTGATCAAAAAAATCAACGAGTAGAAATTTATCGTCCAGGTAAAGATGTGGAAATTTTAGAACATCCTACGAGTTTGTCTGGGGAAGATGTTTTACCTGGGTTTATTTTGGATTTAACTGAGGTTTGGAAATGAGAATATGAATATAGATATACAACTACACATCTGCTAGGGATTGAGCAATGCTAAACTCCTATAACATGGGTGTATTTACTGCTCTGTATGTATTGTATGCGTTAAATCGAGTATTTTTAGCGCAAAAATGATTAGTATAGGACTTACGCACTGTACAAATTAGCCATCATGTGCATGAACGATATTTGGTTGTTTCAGGCTTTTAGGGATGAAGTTTATACAAATAGTGATCGCCCAAAAATCAACGAAAAATTGCGTTAAAAAGCCTGAAACCCATACATCATATTTGGTTGTTCCTGTCAATGCGTAAGTCCTATAGTATATAAGTAGAAAAATTTTGAGGGAGGGTGAGTAGCAATTCATAGTGACTACATCAAGTTTCAGTCCCGTTTGCATTCGGGATTCTTTACCCAGTCTAATTTTTGGGGTTTTACCCTCCCATAAAACTGATTATAGCATCTATTGGATTAATTCTGGTGTTGATATAGTTGATATGAATTGCCGTCGAGTGTTGATATAGTCATTATGAATTATTTGTTGACAATCTCACATCTGGTGATGTATGATTGAAAACAGTAAAAAATATAAAAGTGTTGTCGGAAATACCAGTTCAGACAACACTCTTATTACTTCATGAGTGACTAACTTGTTAGTCGCCCGAATATTCTTTTTGAAAAACTAGCTTACATCATGACACAAAACAATGGAAATGGTCAACAGGGCTTTTTCAATCTTGATGGTCACGAATTTACCGTAGTAGACAAAGTAACCACTGGAAAGGCCTGTATGATTTCGCAAAATATTACTAAGGAGAAGATAAAACCCTACCATTTCCGCCAACAAGCACGGAATGGAAAGGTTGAAATTCCTTATTATCAAGGAATGCTAATAGCTGAAATTGTGGATATTGGCCCTTCAAACAGGCGGTATTGGAGTATTAAGCTACGACCTAATACCCTATTCCCACCTGCTGCTTAGAAGTATTTTGTAGCATTTTTAAATCCTCTGTTACGCACCATACCCGCTCGGAAATTCATTTCCGGGCTAATAGCTAAAGTGTACTAAAGTACACTAAATATCATATAAAATTTTGCAGTTACCATATCTGCTGAATTTTAATTATATTTAGTCATCTAAAGATGACTTTAGCTTTTAGACAGGGAATTAATTCCCCGGCTTCACTACCCAAAAATTTTGAGATATAGTCATTTTTTGATAATAACTCTTTTTCCAGAAGTATTATATTAGTCACATCGAACAAATACTTAACTACCGTGAAAATTTCTTTACTGCCATTATACTCCAAATTAAATGGAGGTGTAGGGGCTTGTGCTTTGGGATGTCTGCAAACTTGCAAAGTCAAACAACAAGCGCCCAACTTTGGAGAAGGTAACAATTGTCCTTTATCTTCTCATCAAGCGGAAACTTATAATGCCATTATTAACAGTGATGTAGAAATCATATTTAATACATCTGCTACAGGTGATGGTAAATCCTTAGCTGCTTATTTAGCAAGTTTATTAAATGGTGATTTTCAAGTAATATCACTTTATCCTACCATTGAATTAGTTGCAGATCAAAAAAGACAGATTATCAATTATTATGAAAAGTTCAATCTTTCAGAAATTGATGATGTAGAAAGTCTTTATGGAGCAAAGTTAGCAGCATTAGTAGAACAAGGAGAAAAAACTAATAAATTTAAAGAATTATTGAAAATTCTTAAACATAAATATGTGATTCTGACAAATCCTGATATTTTTCATTTAGCTACCCATTCTCGTTATATAAATCCTGCCTATAGTCGCTCAGAATTAGCAATTACTTTAGGTAGAAATCCCGATTTATATATAGCAGATGAATTTCATATTTTTGGATCACATCAAGAAGCAGCAATTCTCAATAGTTTATTACTAATTCGCCATAATCGTCCTCAAAAACGACCAATGCGAGTTTTATTTACTTCCGCAACTCCCAAGGACGATTTTATTAAACTCTTAAAAACTGCCGGTTTTAAGGTAACATTAATTGAGGGTGAATATGAAAGTAAACCTACATCTGGATATCGGCAAATTTGTCAGCCAATTAATTTAGAATTTGTACAATTAGAGAGAGAAAGTGACGCTTTTAGCTGGTTAATTCAAGAATATGAACAAATTAGAAGTATTTTACATCAAGAAGGTAAAGGTAGGGGGGGAATTATTCTCAATTCTGTAGCACTAGTGAGTAGAACAGTGAGAGAATTACAAAAATTAATGCCTGATGTTGAAGTCAGAGAAATTAGCGGCAGAATTGATAAAACTGAAAGAGAGAAAATCCATAATGAGTTAGAAAATTCGCTAAAACCTGTATTAATTGTGGGAACTTCTGCGGTTGATGTGGGTGTAGATTTTCGCATTCATTTATTAATTTTTGAAGCTAGTGATTCTGCCACATTTATTCAGCGTTTGGGGCGTTTAGGTCGTCATTCTGGATTTAATCATTATCAGGGTTTTGTACTTTTATCTGGTCGTACTCCTTGGATTAAATCAAGGTTAGAAGAGAAATTAACTAATTTAGAATATGATCGTGAGCAGTTTAGAGAAATTATTACAGAAGTGTTTAATGCTCCTAGAGTTTTTGCAGAATATTCTAAATATTGGGGTGCTTTACAAGCTCAAGGAATGTTATTTACAATGGGTAATAAAAAAGAAGGAGTGATTGCACAATTACAAGATAAAATATCTGAGAATTTACGTCTAGTTTATGGTGAACAATTGGATAAAAAGCGGGGACATTGGTTTGCTTTAAGTAATGATAAAACAGGAGTAGGTAAAGCGTTACAACAGGAGTTATTAAGGTTTAGGGGAGGTTCTGATTTACAAGCGGCAGTATGGGATGAAGGACGTTTTTACACCTATGATTTATTGAGGTTATTAGCTTATGTAGAAGTAGAAATAATTGACAGAGAGGAGTTTTTGAAAGCTGCGGTAAATGCTGGTCATCCTGCTACAGAATTTCCAGAAAAATATATTCAAGTTTATCTGAAAATTCAAAAATGGTCAGATCAAAGATTTAATATTGAATTAGAATGTGATCGCTCCAGTGATGAACTTAAACAATGTACTCTTTCTTTAATTGATAAACTGAGTATTACTGGACATCCACAAACAGAAGTTAGTCGTTGTTTAAAAAGGAAAAAACTACTTGCTTTTATAGTTACAGTCAACCGTACTCCTAATAATAGTCATTGGGAAATTAGCCGGACTTTGTATTTAAGTCCTACCTTTGGACTGTATAGACTTAAAGATAGTGATGGACAATTTTATGCTTGTGCTTTTAATCAAGATGCTTTGTTATTAGAAGCAGTAAAATGGAAAATTAGACCTTGTGAAACAAGTCAACCTTACATTTTTTAAATCAGCGACTAAGATCCCCGACTTCTAACATCAATTAATAATTTATAAAGACAATAATTCAAAGAAGTCGGGGATCTGAAAAACTCAACCTTACATTTTTTAAAACCTACAAATACAGTGATTTTACAACCATGCCTACATTATTACAAGCCTTACTAATCGAAACCTTACCAGAAGATACAGATCCAATTTTAACCTCCTTTGTTAATACTATTTTACCAGCAATGGAAAGGGAATTTGCCCTCATTCCAGCTATGGGAGGTTCAGAAATAGTCCACTATCAAAATTTACTAAAATTAGGGGATAAATTCGCCCAAGAAAATGCTAAATGGTGGGCAAAAAAATCTGATCAAAGTTTATTAGTTCATGTCCTGAATGGGTTATTAATTGCTTGGAATTTGAGCTTACATTTATCACCACGTCAGCAATTAAAAGATGAAGAAAAAAGATTATTGTGTTTAGGAATTGCCCTACATGATTATAATAAATATGTCAAAGGACAAGGAGAAGAACAACCACCACCAAAAGCTCATGAAATTGAGGAAATTATTAATTTATGTAGTGAATTGGGAACAAAATTAAACTTTACTGAATTTTGGCAAGATTGGCGAGATTATTTATTAGAAATAGCTTTTTTAGCGCAAAATACCCAATTTAATGTAGATAGTAGTTCCATTATTCCTTTGTGGGAAAATGAGCAAAGACAATTTACCATTGCTGATAAAAGGTTAACAGATATTTTACGTCATTTACTAGCATTTGGAGATATTGCAGTACATATATCTGATCCTGGGGAAATTATCACAACTACTAAAGGTGATAGATTACGAGATCATTTAGATTTCTTAAATATTTCCAAGAAATTAGTTTACCACAGATTAAGAGATTGTCGGGGATTAATTACCAATCAAATTCATAATGCAGTAGTGAGTTTTGCCCAAGAATTAGGATGGGAAGATATACTCTGTTTTGCCCAAGGTGTTGTTTATTTAGCTCCTAATAATGTGACTACACCAAATTTTATAGATGTACAAAATGCTGTTTGGAATAATTTAATTAATGGTGATGCAGAAAAAAATCAAAAAGGACTAGCAGAGTATTTTCAAAGTGGTGATGTCGGTTATGTGCGGGATGGTAAAGGTTTAAAAATTGCCCCTCAAACTTTAGAACTATTCACACCGAAAGATTTAATTTGTCAACTTCCTGAAGTTGTACAGGTGAAAGTTGCTAATATTAAATCACCAGCAACACCCAAAAGATTAGAAAAGTTAGATTTAACAGCAACAGAAAAACAGTTTTTAAATACTGGTGCAGATATTCGCGCTGATAGGTTAGCAGAGTTAATTATTTTAGCTCAAAAAGAATTTTTTGCTAATTCTTCAGAGTATATCAATTGGATACTGAATACTTTAGAAGTAGCTTCAGAAATATCACCGGAAGCTACACAAAAACAGTCAGGAGGTGTTAATTATGGTTGGTATCAAGTGGCAGCAAATTATATTGCTAAACATCCCACTTTAGACGAAAATCAAGTTAAGGATTATTTGCAAAAACTGGCGAATAATTTAGCAAATTGGGCTGAAGAAAATAAATTGTTGGCAGAAAATAGTAGTCCCACATATCAAGCATTTATTGATTATTTAGCCCAATATTTAGAAATCTTCACCACTGGCAATGTCAACATTGATTTTAGTCAAGAATTAACAGCTTATACCCAAGCTAAAATTACTAATAAACCTCTCTGTTCTTTCAGTAGTGGAGAAGCATTAGCAGAAGAACAATTAGATACTGTAGTTTTGTTTAAACCTCAACAATATAGTAATAAAAATGCCTTGGGAGGGGGGAGAATTAAACGAGGAATATCAAAAATATGGTCTTTAGAAATGTTATTGCGTCAAGCATTTTTAGGCGCACCAGCAGGAAAATTAGAGGAACAACAACCAGTATTTCTTTACATTTTTCCAGCTTATGTTTATTCTCCGCAAGTAGGAAAAGCGGTGAAAGTATTAGTGAATGAATTTAAAAGAATTAATCTTTGGGAGGTGCGTAAATATTGGTTAGATGCAGGAATGCAATATCAAGGATTACAAAATTTACCTTGGAGAGAAGAAGATGATTTAGAAGCAGGAAGATTTAATCAACATCGAGATTATTCGGTGACAGATTTACCTTTTATGGCCATGACTTACACTACAACTAAAGGTAAAACAGTTACAGATGCGTGGGTAGAACCGATTTTTTTAGCATTATCTTTACCGCTTTTATTAGGTGTAAAAGTCGTAGCTACTTCTAGTCCTGATCCTGTTTATGCAAATGATCAAGAGTTTTTAGAATCAGCAGTTTTAGACGGTGCGGCGGGATTTTGGCAACTATTAAATGTTACTCAAAATCCTCGGATTCAGGATTTATCACCCGCTTTAGATCGGTTATTAATTACCTATAGTTTACATTTAGATAATAGGAGTAAAAAACCCGATGCAAGATGGCAAGCATTAAATGGAACAGTGAGAGATTTAGTTACAGATGTTTTAAATATCTTTGTTATTTCTGATGAGGGATTTCGTAGTAATAAAAAAGAATCAGATAAAAAAGAATCAGGTAAAAAAGAACCAGGAAAAGAAGATGTTAAACGAATTTGGAATTATGCCCAAACCTGGGTAAAAGGAGACAAACAAATGGCAGACAAATTAAAGCTAATTGAGCGAATTGTGCAAGAGTATCGCCAATTTTATGATGTTGATACTCGTGAATCTAGTCACTCAATATTGTTACCAATTTCTAAAGCGTTAGAAGTAATTCTCACAGTTCCTGATCATATTGATTCTGAAGATATAATCTTACAAGGTGCTGGTCAATTACATGATGCTTTAGAAAGACAGGAAGTTTATAAACGTCCCTATCTATTGGATAAATCTGTAGATATTAACACTCGAAAAAGTCAGGAATTAATAGCCATTCATCAATTTATGACCACCTGTGTTAATGATTTATTTTTGGGACTTTATAAGGGCGATCGCGCACTACTCCAAGAAAACCGTAACCGCATTAAATCCGGTGCTGAATTTGCCTATCGTTGGTTAGCATTGCAATCAAAAAACTCTGAAAAATCTGAATCATAAGGAATTAAAAACATGAAACTAGAAACACTAAAATCCGAATTTCACACCGCTTTACCCCGTTTAGCATCTGGTAAATATGTCCACTTTTTAATGTTACGTCATAGTCAATCTTTTCCCGTGTTTCAAACTGATGGAGTTCTCAATACTGCACGTACTCAAGCAGGTTTAAAAACCCCCGATCCTATGAGTCGTTTAGTAATGTTCAAACGTAAACAAATCACTCCAGAAAGATTAGCAGGAAGGGAGTTATTACGCTCTTTAAATTTAACCAGTGCTGACTCCACAGACAAAGAAAAATTCTGTGAATATAACGGTGAAGGTTCTTGTAAAAAATGTCCTGATTGTATCATTTATGGTTTTGCAATTGGTGATAGTGGTTCAGAACGTTCTAAAGTTTATTCTGACTCTGCATTTTCGTTAAGTTCCTATGAACAATCTCACCGAAGTTTTACCTTTAATGCACCATTTGAAGGGGGAACAATGAGCGAAAAAGGAGTAATGAGAAGTGCAATTAATGAATTAGATCATGTATTACCAGAAATCACCTTTCCCACTGTAGAAACATTAAGAGATCCCAGCTTAGAAGGATTCATTTATGTATTAGGTAATCTTTTAAGAACCCGGCGTTATGGCGCACAGGAATCACGGACTGGTACAATGACTAATCATATTATTGGCATAGTCCTTTGTGATGGTGAGATATTTAGTAATTTGCATTTTACCCAAGCATTATATGATGCTATCAAACCAGATATTAACGCCCCAATTGCTGATATTATCAACAAAGCAACAGAAGTAATGACTAACTTATTAAATGATGAACCTGTTCGTAAAAATCAAATTATTACAGGTTCACAATTAACTCAGTTATTAACAGAAGTTTCTGGAATTTATCAAAATGAAACTCAGTTACAAGAGACAATTTCTACCTTATATCAGCAAACTAAAACCTACGCTGAAACCTTTGGTGCAGTGGCTAAAAAATCCAAAAAGTAGGTTGGGTTGATAAAAGAAACCCAACACCCAAATTTTCATTATTCCTGTCCCCTCTCCTCTTAGGAGAGGGTTAGGGAGAGGTCAATTACCCACATCAAAAAAATATGATCATCTACCAATGTAATTTAACCCTACATGATAACGTCTTTTTCGCAACTCGTGAAATGGGTATTCTTTATGAAACTGAAAAATATCTACACAATTGGGCGTTAAGTTTTGCACTTTTTGAAACTCTTTACATTCCTAAAACCTATAGATTACAAGGTGCAAATGCCCAAAAACCAACTTATTTAGAACCTAATCAAGAACACAGTCTTTTATACCTAAATAATGCTGAAATTTACGTTTTTCCCGCTTTACCTATTACCTGGTCTTATCAAATTAATACCTTTAAAGCCGCCCAAGTTCCCTATTATGGAAAATCTGCCCAATTTGGTGGAGAAGGTGCGAGAAAAAATTACCCTGTTAATTATGGACGTGCTAAAGAATTAGCTATAGGTAGTCAATTTAAAACCTATATTTTCGCTGCTAATTCTATCACAATTCCCCGTTGGATTAGATTAGGTAAATGGTCTGCTAAAGTCAAGGTAGAAGCTAAAGCAATCACCGAATTTAAACAAAAATCAGGAGAATATATGACTAAACATCCTTTAAATCCTGTAGATTTATCTCCCTCTACTAGATTACTACTTTATAACCGTGTGGTTATGCCACCTTCTAGTTTAGTAAGTCAAGCACAATTATCTGGTGATTATTATGAATTACAATTATCAGATCAAGATCACCAAAATAAATCACAAAATAAATCAGATAGAATCTGTTTACCTGCGGGGGTAATTTATGGGGCAAATATGACAAGTAAATCTAGTCAAATTACATCTAGTTAAAAAATGAATTTACACAGTTTAGTAATTGAATTAGGTGCTGCTAGTAAAAAACCAATTCCACCTACTTTAAATCGGGCTATTCATGCTCAATTTATGACCTGGTTAAATATTGGTAATCCTGCAATAACCCAATTAATTCATGATACTCAAGAATCACCTTTTAGTTTATCTGGTTTAGTTGGTTATCGTCGTTATAAAGGTACAGAATTAGGTGATAATTTTATGATTCGTATTGCTCTTTTAGATGGTAATTTAATTCAACCATTATTAACTGGGATAGAACAATCTCAAAACCAGTCTATTTCTCTGTGTAATTTTCCTTTTGTCATCCGTTGTGTTTCTACTTTACCGGGTTCTCATCCTTTAGTTAATCTGTCTGATTATTCCACCTTAGCAAATATTACAGATTTTGATAGTGAGGTGATGCTAGATTTTATTTCTCCTACCAGTTTCAAACAAAATAAGAATATTCAACCTTTTCCTTTACCAGAGTTAGTATTTAATAGTTTGTTACGTCGTTGGAATCATTTTGCACCTGCAAATTTACATTTTCCTGAAGTTAAATGGCAAGGTTTAGTTTCTGCTTTTGACATCAAAACCCATGCTTTAAAAATGGAAGCTGGTGCAGAAATTGGTTCTGTAGGTTGGGTTAAATATCGGTTTTTACAACCTGAACAAGCCAAAATCGCCAATATCTTAGCTTGTTTTTCTCTATTCTCTGGAATAGGTAGGAAAACAACAATGGGGATGGGACAAGTGAGAATTAAAAATGAAAAATTGGGAAATAACCAATAACCAATTACCAATTAACCAAAAACATGAATGAAGATTATTTACCCTTAGCTTATTTGAATGCTTGGGAATATTGTCCCCGACGTTTTTACCTAGAATATGTGTTAGGTGAAATGGAAGACAATGAACATATTATTTTAGGTCGTCATATCCACCGGAATATTAATGAAGATGGGACTTTTCAAGATGGTGCAATTTTAATTCATCAACAACAATGGGTATGGTCAGAACGTTTAAAAGTTTCCGGTGTTATTGATGCTGTGGAGGAATTTGATGGTCAACTTGTGCCAGTGGAATATAAAAAAGGTAAGATGGCACAACATTTAAACGACCATTTTCAATTGTGTGCTGCGGCTTTATGTTTGGAAGAACGTACTGGTAGAAATATTGGCTATGGTGAAATATTTTATCATGCCAATCGTCGTAGACAAACTGTGGCTTTTACTCCCCAATTACGACAAATGACTGAACAGGCGATCGCACTTGCTTTAATTGCTAGTAAAAATCAAATTCCAGCACCTATTGATCATTCTAAAAAATGTAAATCATGCAGTTTACAAAACATTTGTTTACCCCTAGAAGTTAAACAATTAAAACACCAATTACAAAATGAGGATTACTAAATTATGACTACTCTTTATTTGACTCAACCAGATGCAATTTTAAGCAAAGATTATGAGGCTTTTCAAGTAACTTTAAAACAAGAAGATGGAACTTGAAAAAAAAATAAAGTTGCTGCTCAAACTGTCAATGAAATCATATTAATAGGCAATCCTCAAGTTACTGGTGATGCTTTTGCTTATGCCTTAGAATTAGGAACGCCTATACATTATCTTTCCAATTTTGGTAAATATTTAGGTTCAGCTTTACCCAAGTCTTCTCGTAACGGTCAATTAAGGTTAGCACAGTATGGAGTTTATTATGATTCTGTGAAAAGATTGGAGTTAGTGAAAACAATTGTCATTGGAAAAATTCACAACCAATATAATGTTTTGTACCGACATAATGAAAAAGAAAATCCTCTTAAAGAACGTAAAAATTTAGTTAAAAATCAACAAACTTTAGACCAAGTAAGAGGTGTTGAAGGTTTAGCCGCTAGGGAATATTTCGCTTGTTGGCAAAATATGGTAGGTCAACAATGGACTTTTAATGGTAGAAATCGTCATCCACCTACTGACCCGGTAAATTCATTATTGAGTTTCGCTTATTCTTTATTACAAAGTCAAGTAATGGCGGCGGTAAATGTGGCAGGTTTAGATCCTTATATCGGTTATTTACATGAAGTCCATCATGGTCAACCAGCGATGGTGTTTGATTTAATGGAGGAATTTAGAGCTTTATTTGCTGATAATTTGGTGTTGTCAGTATTGCACAAAAAAGAAATTCAACCCCAGGATTTTAATGAAAGTTTGGGTGCTTATCGTTTGAAAGATAAAGCTAGAAAAACATTTCTGGAGGCTTTTAATAAAAAGATGAATGATGAGTTTAAACATCCGGTGTTTGATTATCGTTGTACCTACAGACGAGGAATAGAATTACAAGCACGGTTATTGAGTCGTCATTTACAAGAAGGTGTACCCTACAAACCCTTATCATTAAGATGAAAACACAATTTTATCTCATAATTTACGATTTACCAGATAGCAAAGCTGCTAACAAACGTAGAACTCGGTTACACAAAATGTTGGGTGGTTATGGTAAGTGGACTCAATATAGTGTGTTTGAATGTTTTTTGAATACTGTACAATTTGCTCAGTTGCAAACTAACATGGAAAAACTGATCAAATCTGATGAGGATTCCGTGAGAATTTATGTACTAGATGCTGGGAGCGTAAAAAAAACTATCACCTATGGCTCGGAAGTCCCTAGACAAGAACAGGCTATTATTATATGATTGATACATATAATTTTTGGCAAGCCTAAAGCGGGGGCAAAAACCCCAGGGATCTGCCAAATCGCCAGAACCTTGATAATTGAATACTTTCAGCGTTTCATTAGTTTCAGTTGGCAGTTGCCCCAAAGCCTGAAATAAGGTTTTTTGAGAGGTCTGCCAAAATCGTCTCTAGATTCCGCTTCCAGACTATGTTTCAAAGCGCCGGGTTTCTAATTACCTAATCCCCGCAAGGGGACTGAAACATCTACATTTTATTATTCATATACAACATCATATTGTTTCTAATTACCTAATCCCCGCAAGGGGACTGAAACACTCTATCAATGTTTTTTCCAGTTAAGAACTTCGAAAGTTTCTAATTACCTAATCCCCGCAAGGGGACTGAAACACAAATGTTTGATAATTATAATATTTTTGATAGGGAAGTTTCTAATTACCTAATCCCCGCAAGGGGACTGAAACCACAATCCATCACATCGTAAATCTTGAGATCATCTGTTTCTAATTACCTAATCCCCGCAAGGGGACTGAAACCTTAGACTGTCAACTATCAACTATCACCTATCAACTATCACCTGTCAACTGTCAATTTTCCTCTTTCTCGATGATTAGCAGCTTGTAATAATAAAGATTCGGCAAAAGCGATCGCTTCATTTGCAGATTTACCACCAGCTAATTGTGCCAATTCCTCACGGCGAGTGGTTAAATTATCTAAACTAGTCACTCTCACAACAGTACGCTGTTCATCATTACTATTTCTAGCTTTATTAATTACTAATTTATCAACCCGAAAATGACGATCTGCCATGGCTGCGACTAGAGGTTGATGGGTTACACATAATACTTGATGTCCTTGACTAAGTTGGTGCAATTTTTCCGCTATGGCTTGGGCAACTCTTCCAGAAACCCCCACATCAATTTCATCAAATACCATTGTTCCCACTTCATTACCTTGATTAAAACAAGCTTTTAATGCTAGTAAAAAACGGCTCATTTCGCCACCAGAAGCGATTTCTGTTAATGGTTGAATCGGTTCACCAGGATTAGAACTAAACATAAAAGTAATTTTATCTGCACCTGTAGCGGTGGGAGAAATGGTAACAATTTCTATTTGAAATTTTACCTTATCCATTGCCAAAGGTTTAAGTTCAGCTAATAACCGCGATTCTAAATTAGCCGCAGTTTGCCGCCGTAATTGGCTTAATTGTTGACTGATTTGATAGAGTTCTTGTAAATATAATTGTTCTTGTTGTTCTAAAGTTTCGATAGATTGTTCACTATTGTTTAATTCAGCTAATTCACTTTGAATTTTTTCATAATAGGCGATCACTTCCGTCAGAGTTGGTCCATATTTACGACAAATTTGTTTTAATTCCCGGATGCGTTCATCTACTTCTTCCAACCTCTGGGGATCTGCTTCCAAACCTTCTCCATAAGCATTAATTTGTCTACCAACTTCCATCACTGCCGCCATCGCATCCCGCACCAATTCTAATAAAGATTGTAGTTGGGAATCATACTCCACCATGTTAGTTAATATCATCTCCCCATCTGCCAATAAATCAGCCGCAGTCCGAGTTTCCTGATCATCTTGATACAAAGCCTGATAAACTTTGTAACTCATGTGCTGTAAATCAACCACATGATTTAGGCGTTCTCTTTCTTGATTTAATTGTTCCATTTCTTGAGGATCATCAAGATTAGCAGCACCTAATTCTTGTACTTGATAGGTGAGTAGATCTAATTGTTGTAGCCGTTCCCGTTCTGATATCCGGCGTTTTTCTAGGGTTTGATGTGCTTGTTGATACAAACTAAAAGCAGCAGCCACATTTTGCCGTTTTGTTAATAAAGCATCCCCACCGTACAAATCTAACCAGTCCCGAACCTGGGCAGATTGTCCCACTTGTACAGTTTGCCCTTGTGCCGTAATTTCTACTAAACTATCCCGTAATCCTGCCATTAATTGGCGATTTACTAACACTCCATTTACTCTTGATCTACTGCGGATATTACTGCTAGTCGTGGCAATTTCTCGACTAATTATTACAGCATTATCATCTGTTAAATCAATTTCTTGTTCACTTAACCAAGCAGCCAGAGGTGGAATGACGCTAAAAGTCGCTTCTACTATAGCCCGATTTGTGCCAGTACGAATCACCCGACTAGAAACTTTGCCACCTAAAACTGCATCAATCGCATCTAAAATAATTGATTTTCCTGCGCCGGTTTCTCCCGTTAATACATTCAAACCCGCACCAAAATCTAATTCTAGATGATCAATCAAAGCAAAATTTTCAATTCTTAAATATAGCAGCATTTTACTAATCCTTGGATTACAGATTTCCCTGATTTTTGCTGATTACTATACTCACAACGGCTGAGAATTAAATTTTGACAGGATTAATAAAAACACAGATATGTAGTTGTAGCGGTGAAGCATTCGGACAAAAAATCAATGGTTTCACCGATAGGTTATCACCCAAATGCTTCGCCCGTAAAGCCATTTTGAGTATAGCAACTTATGAACCCTAGACTCAAACTCAGAGGTAAGAACCCATACACTACCTGTTTGTTACCTCATATTAAGGGTAAACCAAGGATTAGTCTATCTGATAACTTATACTATTTACTTATGAAGTCGCAGTCTATTTATATTAGACTTGGTTACATTTAATCTAATTTGCACCTGTACCATTTCTTTGTAAAGTTGCATATAATTTACCCACACAGATGGAATTTGCTTGTGTAGTAATGAATTGTATTCACTATCAAATTCCCACTCTAGTAACAAAATCCTTAGCTATTTGTTGTAGTTGTTGACGGTTAATTTTACCTTGAGTATTACGAGGTAAATCTGGTAGAGAAATCCAATATTTAGGAATTTTAAATTTACTTAGCTGCTTTCTGAGTTGGGTTTCAATTTCTAAGGAGGAAATATTTTCATTATTAGGAATATAAATAGCTGTTAATGCTTGTCCCCAATATTTATCATCTATACCAATTACACAAACATCAAGCACCAAATTAGTTTTTCTAATTGCTGATTCAACTTCTATCGGGTAAACATTTTCTCCACCTGTAATTATTTTATCGCTATTTCTGCCTAGAATATGTAAATAGCCTTGATCATCTAAAAAACCAATATCATCAACTGCAAAATTATCAGCATCTTCCCAAATATGGGGATAATAACCTAAAGCTAAAGATTGACTTTGAATCTTGATATTTTTTGATTTATTGTCAATTATAATTTTAGCATGGGGGAGAATTTTTCCACTATTAAATTTACCTTGTAAAAATTCATCAGGTTTGAGAGTGACAATTTGAGAAGCGGTTTCTGTCATTCCATAGGTAGGTGCTAATCTAATTTGATGAAATCTCGCTTTTATTAATAAGTTATCCCAAGGTGGCGCACCTCCTAAAAGCACAGTAGCAAACCTTGATAACCATTGGGTTAAGTCTGGATTTTGGAGGATTCTTTCTAATTGGGTAGGAACTAAAGATATAAAAAATTCAGATGGGTTAATATTAGGTAATTGAGAAATTTCTAATTTTTTGGATTCAGTAATTACCAATTTACCTTTTGTCGTGAAACAACGGATAAATTGCATTAATCCACTAACATGATATAATGGCAATATACAAAAAGAATTGACTGTATTTATTTGAAAATATTCTGTAAATCCTAATACGGATGCGGTTAATGTTTGCCATGTATGAATAGCAAATTTAATCTTTCCCGATGATCCACCTGTAGGAATCATAATACCATTAGGAATGGGTAATTGAAAATCAGCAATTGATGATTTTGAAAAATTATCATCAATTCCTAAAATTATATCTGGCTGCACTAAATTAAAAACTTGTTTCCATTCCTGTTGACTCCAATCTGGGTTACACAGAAAAACTGGACATTTAGATGCAACAGCAGCGATAAAACTGGCTAAAAATCTCACAGGTGATCTTTCCGCAATAATAATTTTCGGATTTGATAATTGGGTAAATTTTAAATATAGTTCTGTTGCTATTTGTGGCAATTCTTGACTGTGATCACAAATTAACCAATCATCTTTTGTTAATTTATCTAAGAGGTTTTCCATAGAGTTTCTAACCAATTTGATACTTGTGGTGGAAAAAAGTGGTTAACCCCAAAACCAACAGCGCGATGATTTAGAGATAATTCTGATGCTAATTGTAGCGCAGCTTGTCTACCAATTTCTGTTTCAAATACTGATGAACATACAACATCTATTTGATATTTTTGACAAAATTCCTTTAACCGAGATGGTGAACCGAATATCCCCGGTTTAATCACAAAAATTCCCCGCCAACCCTGGTGAAAACAGTATTCTAATTGGGTGAAATTAGCGATAGATTCATCTAAAGCTATTTTAGTTAAATATAAATTACTCAATTTCTGCATTTGGGTAAATTTATCTACAGCTAAAGGTTGTTCAATAAATTCAATTTTATCCAAGAATTGATCACACCTTGTTAACCATAATTCAGCCTCTTGATAAGTAAGTCCACCATTAGCATCTAAACGTAATTTTGCTGATGTTGGTAAACTAGAAATGAGTAAATCAAATATTCCTAATTCTACATTTATGTCATCAATACCAATTTTCCATTTAAAGGTTTTATATCCCCGTTCCCATAAACTACTCCATTGATTTAAACCTGCTTTTCCTGCTGATAATAAACCGCTATAGGTGAGATTAAAATTAGTTTCTGTGTTTCCTAAAAAAGCTGATTCAAAAGCAAATTGACAAGCTGGCAATTTATCAGGAATTCCTAAAATTATTTCTTGATTAATAGTTTCTGGAAGTTGATAACAAAAATCTAAAGCTTGTTCGAGAGTTTCTGAACCAAACCAAGAAATAGGGGCAATTTCCCCCCAACCAATATTATTTTCTGCATCTATCAAGCGAATAATAATACTTTCACGGATTTTCCAAACACCATGATTAGTAATAATGGGATTAGTGAATTTTCGACTCAAATAACGAAAAGAAAATTGATACATCATAGAAAAATTCAGGAATCAGCGTCACAAACTAAACTCTTAATAATGATAGAAAAACCCACTCTATTTCTCCTTCCTCTGCGTTCTCTGCGCCTCTGCGGTTCCTTAATTGGAATAATTTATTTTAGGACCTATGCAAGTGTCACACCAAAAATCTGTTGCAGGGTGTAATTCGACAAGCTCACCAACCGCCTCAGACTGCATAAATCCTGCAAATAAACAGATTGTTAATATCTGACTAACCCTACCAATGTGCCAGTTGCGTAAGTCCTGTATTAATTAAAAATTCCTAACCAAGAATAAAACCTAAACCCAAAAACAAGCAACTAAAAAAATGAACATTCACAGCAATGAATTTAGAATTACTTACTTTGTCTGGTAGGTTATGATTTTCCCAAACATGGCGACATAATTTAACTGCAAAAGGCAAACTCAGGAAACTGAGTAATGTCCATAGGGGGAAAATATGCAAAATTACAAATACCAAAATTAGGGGATAGATACTAGCAGTAAACCCAATTAAAACCTTTGCACCCGTTTGAGTTCCCAAGCGGACAATAGGAGATTTTTTTCCTGCGGTGATGTCATCTTCAACTTGATGAAAATGGGAACAAAACAAAACTAAACTGGTAGCAATACCTAAAATCACCGATGCGGCTAAATTTGTACTAGACCAGCTTTGAGTTTGGCTATAATAAACTGCACCCATCCCCAAAGGACCAAAAGCAAAAAAGCAGAGAATTTCGCCTAAACCCTGGTATCCTAGACGGAAAGGGGGACCTTGGTACATATAGCCTAAGCCACAGCATAGGAGAATTATACTGATAACTGTAGGGTCTTTCTGCAAAAATGCGATCGCCATTATTCCTAACAAACCCAAACCTAAACACAGATTTCCGATCCAAAACATTAAAGTTTTATTACCAGTTAAATTTACCAATGAATGATGTTTATTTTTATCAATTCCTGTTTCCGCATCAAACACATCATTACTAATATTTTCCCAAGCCAAAATTAAAATAGCCGCAGCCATAAATAAAGAAAATATGGTGATATTAAAAATCTTTATTTCTTTAAATGCTACGGCAGAACCTACCCAAATAGGCATAATAGCGACACTATACATTGGTGGTTTAATTGCCGCCATCCATAGTTTAGCTTGAGGTTGTGAAATCTGAGTTGAAGTCATCAGTTGTGGGTGTAATTAATCTAAAATTGTTTAACTTTAGTAAATTACCAAAAAATGTTAATTTTGTGATTATAGGTTCACATCCTGCAATACTACCTGCCATTTTGCAGCTAAAACAGGATCAAACCAAGCAAGCACAAGTCTATGATGGTTAGGGGTGACTAAATTATGTTACCTATAAAAATACCACCATGACTTATTACATTTTAGGAAGATAACTTAAAAAAAATTAACTTATACATCCATGACAATTTCACCATGTCGCAGCCAAACCTTTGTAGACTACAAATACCTCAATCAATTACTATTAGAGGTTCAGGAAAATTGCCGCAGTCATAAGAACAGTAAAATTGTAAGTATTTCCCTAGAAATTGGCTTGGTTGATCCTTTGCTGGTTTTAGATAAATTTAATCACAAAAATGCGATAAACTTTTATTTTGAAAATAGAAGTCAGGGTGAAGCCATAGCGGGAATTGATACTGTAGATAAATTAGAAATTTTTGGGAAAACAAGATTTACAAAAGCCGAAGAATTTATCAAAAATTGTCTCAAAAATATCATTCCTATTTCCCATCAAAATCATCCCCTATCCCTACCCCATTTTTTTTGTACCTTTAGTTTTTTTGATCAGCACCATAAAACAGATTATCCCTTTCCTGCGGCTACTGTTTTTTTACCTTGTTGGCAAATAGTTGTCAAAAATAATTGCTGCACATTAGTGATGAATACAATTATCAATTCTAGTGTGAATATTTCTCAAATATTAGATAATTTACAACGACATTTAGAAATAATTCAGACCTTAACAAATTACTCTTTCAAATCTGAACCATTTCCTGTAAATTTATATAATAAAATCACTAAAAATGATGATAAATTTAAAGCTTCTGTGGCATCAGCTTTAGAAATAATTCAGTCTAAATATTTAAGTAAAATAGTTTTAGCTGATACATTAGATGTCTTTGCTAATCATGATTTCAACTTATTACAATCTTTAAATAACCTTCGCCAATTACATCCTAATTGTTATATATTTTCCACTAGCAATGGTAAAGGACAAAATTTTATTGGTGCTAGTCCTGAACGGTTAATTAGTATTCACAAACAACAGTTAATTACTGATGCTTTAGCAGGTTCAGCACCCAGAGGTAAAACACCAATTGAAGATGGGGAAAATGCCAATAAATTAATTAACAGTACCAAAGAAAAACATGAACATAAACTAGTCCTTGATTTTATCACCCAACACCTATCTCAACTAGGATTATTACCTCAAGTTTTAGCCCCCAGACTCCGACAATTATCTAATATACAGCATTTATGGACACCAATTAGTGCTGTAGTTCCTAATAATATTCATCCTTTACAAATCGTTGCAAAACTCCATCCTACTCCAGCAGTTGCAGGTGCAACAAGAGATATTGCTTGTGCAGAAATTCGCCGTTATGAAACTTTTGAAAGAGGTTTATATGCAGCACCTTTAGGATGGGTAGATGCAGATGGTAACTGTGAATTTATTGTGGGGATTCGTTCAGCTTTAATTGATGGTAATTATGCTAGACTTTATGCAGGTGCAGGTATTGTTGCAGGGTCAGATCCAGAAAAAGAATTTGCAGAAGTGCAGCTTAAATTGCAAGCATTACTTAAAGCTTTGGTTTAATCAATTTTGGGTTTACCCCACAGACAAATCTGGGGGTTTTTACCATTTTGGAATTATCTATCAGTAAAGATGTTTCAGTGAAATCTCCCTATAAAACTGTACAAAAAAGCATGAAGTTTTATTTGTCTAACTCCATGCTTTCTTTTTTTATATTAACTCCCCAGGCCGGATTCGAACCAGCGACCAATCGATTAACAGTCGATCGCTCTACCACTGAGCTACTGAGGAACGCTCTTAGCTTTAGTTATTAACAGTCGATCGCTCTACCACTGAGCTACTGAGGAACGCTCTCAACTTTAGCTATAATAAACCAAAATCCAGATTAATGCAAGGGGTTTTAGAAAAATTTTTTATTTTTTTTTGGTGACTGCGGAAATCTTGGAGTTTAACCGCTCAAACCCTTGCCAGTAAGGCTATTCATTGATTGGTAAATTAAAAAATCTATAATCCCATACGTAATTCAGCTAACCGTTGTCTAGCCTTAGCATCAATGGCATTAGCCAAAAATCTACTTTTAGATTGTTTTTGTGACTGATATCTATGACGCATCCGACACACGGTAGTTTCTACTTCACCGCATAATTGATTCGCTGATAACCATTCAGCACCATACCCCTGTACTGTTAACTGCTGCGCTCGATCTGATGTAGCGACAATCATGCGAGAAATTAAAGATTGGGCTATTTGGTGACGCAGAGAGGCACAGGTTTTTTCTATATATGTGTCTGCGGTCTGCCCAAAATCCGTATAATATACTGTTAAAAAATCTGTAATAGTTTCTTTGTTGCTGGGAGTGTTTTGATATTGGGCATCAAACACAACCTGAGTTTCATAGCCCTGGAAAGCACTATAATTAGTCATGGCTTCCACAAGTTCACCTCGTGCGGCCTCAAGCCCGACATGATCACGGGTTTTGATCAGACAAGGCCAAGTGCCTATAATATTGTAGCCGTCTACTAATAGGACGGCGGGGAGTATGGGACGGGGCATGGTTTTTAATCACAATTATCTAGAGTTAACAAAAATCATTCATAAGACTTATAGTAAATGAAGTATCGCTTGTAACCCCATGTTACAAACAATAAAAAATGCTTTTGATATTTCAAATTACACCCTCAGATGGTAGTGATAATTCCTCAAACTACTCTAAATATGAGGAGTTCAGAAGTTTAGCAAAAGGCTAAAATTTTCTATTCCCACTCCCTATTAACTAGGTGAACGGAAAAAATCGTAGACGCGAAGCGGTTTCTCGGAGAGTAATATGTAACGAAAAGTAAAGCTGCCCAAAACCTCTTTTCTGTTCCCTGTTAAGCTGTTGTGCATTTAATTTGTATAAATGAGACAGGCAAGATGCCTGTGCCACAAGAGTTTAGAAATTTATGATTATACAATTTAGCCGCCTAACAGTTTACCTTGCCATAACGACAATTTTTAACGCTAACCTACTTAGTACAGGACTTACGCAACTAGCATATTGGTAGAGTGCGTCAGACAGCATAAATCATGTAAATAAACTTATATTTGATGTCTGACGTACCCTAAAACAGATTTTTTGTGTGACACTTGCGTAAGTCCTATTAGTATTTACTTAAAAGGCTCTACAACTGTTCTTAATCTTTTACTCTTGAAAAGATTAACTATTTCCGCAGTCCCTTCTTGAGTGCTAAATACTCCTACTTGCATGACCCTCTGACCTTGCCAAACTTTAGCAAAAGCACCAGAAACCAGAGAGGTAACTAAATTCTGTTGTTGCTGATTTGTCACTAGCACTAACACCCGGTAACGGACATTTTGCCCAGAGGTGGGATAATCTTGAGAGTTGGCGATGGGGTTGGAATTGGGCAGATTTTCCCCTGCTCCTTGGGGGGCAACAAATTCAATTGCACCGGAATCTAGTTGGATATAATTAAATCGAGGTGAATCTCCTTGACTATTGGTAACTGGTGGTAATTGATTGGCATTAGGAACAGTTTTGACGGTTCTAGGTAGAATAGTTTCTCGCAAATGAGGATTAGTGATTGGTGTGCGTGGTAAAGTTGCAGTTGGTGGCAAAGGTGCGTTGATACCCTGAAGATCCACTTGACCGCTAATACGATTACTGGCTAAATTGTTACCAGCAGCAGAAATTACTAACTTGGCAGTTTTGGCGTTGATATCATAACGACCATTATTCCGAAAGACATTTTTGCCTGGGTCATAACTAATACCTAAATCTGGTCTAGCTTGAGCAATGATTACCAAACCATCTTCTTTGTTACCTTGAATAACATTATTCCTTAATAGGGGTGTCGCATTGGCTTGGACAATAATCCCCGATCTATTATTCTGAATTTGGTTAGCTACTACTACGGGAGCAGAATTTTGGGCGATATTAATGCCAAAACCTGTGTCTTGAAAGATGTTCTCTCTAATTTCTGGGCGGGTGTTACCAGAAATAGTGATGCCATTTGCACCATTGCGAGTAAAGAAATTTTTGCTAATGCTGGGTGTACCATCTCCTGTGATGGCAATTCCGTCTTGGGTATTATTCGTAAATGTATTTTCCCCAACAATAATATTACTGGATTCAATCCATAAACCATAACCACGACGGTTGGTGTTAGTTACGGTTACACCCGTTAAACTGGTTTGGTTCGCGCCGACAATGGCGACATTCTGACCACCAAAACGACGACTGAGGTATTCTCCACCACCAGTAATTGTCACAGTCTTACCTTTATTGCTAATATCCCCTTGAATAGCCACACCTGGTTTTAACATCAAAGGAAATACTTCTCCGGTTTTAGCGCTATATGTACCAGGAGCAAGGATAATGACACTGTTGGGAGGTGATGCTTCTAAGGCTTGGGTGATTGTTTGCCAAGGTGCGATCGCAGTACCATTACCTGTCTTGTCATTTCCCAGACTGGGATTGACAAATAGCTGGTTAGCCTGAGAAATGGTTTGTCTATTTTGCAGGGTTGGTTGTATTCCTGCTGGTACTTGTGCCAACACACTGCTGACGTTGGCCATAAAAATAGTTGCACTTGTTAGTCCTAAACCAACTGTTAAACTCAAGATTGGGCAATTCAGGGAATTATACAGGGTGTTCACAGATTTTTCTGGAATTATCATTGTTTATAAAACTCCGCGAAAACGTATAGTAGGTAGAGACGAGGTGGCAAGCCTTTTTGTGTCCGTGCTTGATTATCACTGTATATCACTGCTGCCTGACAAATGCTATACAAACCATTTTTATATTATCTAACAGTGGATGACGAGTATATTACTTGCCCCTTGACAAATTGATCGGTATTAGTTAGCAAATCTTTAATTCTCAGACTCGGAAAATGAATCAGGCTGGCTATTACGATGAATTCAAGGAGGTAGGAGGCAGAAGGAGTAAATCAGTAGAGGATTCGACCCTACCGATTTAGATCCACTGAAATCGCTTGCAGTCGGGGTCTTAAACCCTTGCTCCCTCTAGTTGCGGCAGGAAACAGAGCGCAGTTTTCCTCCTGTCTCCTGCCCTCTCTCCTGCCTTCCTCGATAAGTAATAATGGAGTTTTTGTAATGGTTTCAGCCCCTACGCCCACCCAGCAGACTGTTTACCGCATTTTAGATGCTAATTTAGATCGCGCTCGTGAGGGTTTACGAATTATTGAAGAATGGTGTCGCTTTGGTTTAAATAATTCTCAGTTTTCTGGTGTGTGTAAGCACCTGCGTCAAGAGTTAGGCGCTTGGCATACGGCAGAAATACGGGCAGCACGAGATACACCTGGTGATCCAGGAACTGATTTAAGTCATCCCCAAGAGGAACAACGGACAGACATTACATCTTTATTACAGGCTAATTTTTGCCGTGTACAGGAAGCACTGCGGGTATTAGAAGAATATGGTAAGCTTTATAACTCAAATATGGGGACAGCTTGTAAACAAATGCGTTATCATGTTTATACCCTAGAAAGTAATTTGATGGGTTATCACCGTCATCAGTTATTATGGCGATCGCATTTATATTTAGTCACATCTCCCGCCGATAATTTATTCGCCATTGCCGAATCAGCCCTTCAAGGTGGATTAACTCTATTACAATACCGAGAAAAAATTGCTGATGATTTAGTACGCTTAGAACGGGCGATAAGATTGCGTGAATTATGTCATAATTATGGTGCTTTATTCATTATTAATGATCGAGTGGATTTAGCTTTGGCTGTGGATGCCGATGGTGTCCATTTAGGACAACAGGATATGCCTATTGCTGTAGCGCGTCAATTACTAGGAAGTCAGCGCATTATCGGACGTTCTACCACAAATCCCCAAGAAATGCAAGGTGCAATTACGGAAGGTGCAGATTATATTGGTGTGGGTCCTGTGTATGAAACACCGACGAAAGCAGGTAAAGCCGCCGCAGGTTTAGAATATGTAAAATATGTATCCCAAAATTGTCAAATTCCCTGGTTTGCAATTGGGGGAATAGATATGAATAATCTCAATGATGTCATGAATGCAGGAGCGCAACGAGTAGCTGTTGTGCGATCGCTAATTCAATCAGATCAACCTACTTTAGCAACTCAGTATTTTCTTTCGCAACTGCACCGAATTAAATAAATCAGGAATTTTGACAGTAATGATGGTGGGCTGGTGTTACCCGCCTTGCTGTGTTTGTCAATATGATGATTTAGTCTGTGGCTTTTATTCTCTCTAAATTAACCCTGTTTTGTCACTTTCGGAAAACAATAATCGAATCCATCTTTTGTAACTCTTATTTCATCAACATTTGGCACTTTTTTATGTATTAAAAAATAAAATTGTTGCATAAAATGTTAAAACCAAAGCCCCTTAAACTTTTCAGGTATTAGACATCTGGTGAAAAAGAATCTGAAACCCTAATTTCCGGAGAGGTCTATTGCATTTTCCCAATTTGACAGAACAGGGTTAATTGGAAAAGTATTATAGTGTTTCCCCTGTAGATGAGGTACAAACTCTAAATTGAATTGGTGTTCAAATCTCTCATTCATCTTGTTTATCCTTTAATTGGTGGACATCCTGATTCTGACTAGATTATTATTTTTATAACTCTTAAATTCGAATTTTTTCTCCATGTCTGATCAAATTAGTCTCCAAGTCAATGGAGAAACGCGCAATTGTGTATCCCCAACTGCTTTACCGGAATTACTGCAAGAATTAGGTTTTAATCCCCGTTTAGTAGCAGTAGAATACAACGGTGAAATATTGCATCGTCAATTTTGGACTGAAACTCAAATCAAAGATGGTGATCGCTTAGAAGTAGTCACCATCGTGGGTGGTGGTTAATTCAACAAACAAGAATAGCAAGATTCTGGACTATATAACCAACGATGATAGTTTTTACGGTTAGCTAATTCTTTACCTTGACGGCCTAGTTTTTCCCGTAGTTGTGGATCTTGACACAAGTGCTTAAAAGCTTGCAAAATCTCATAACCAGAATTGGGATTTACCAACAGTCCATTTTCTTGATGATGAACCGCATCTAAAACACTCCCTAAGCGAGAAGCAATTACAGGTTTACCAAAATAACCCGCTTCTAAATAAACCATACCAAAATTATCTATGGTTGGATCTTCATAATTATCTGAATTTAACATAGCGAAAATATCACAAGCAGCATAATAACCCGCTAAATCCCGTTCTGGTACATACCCAGCAAAATGTACTCTGTTATCAATTCGTAATTTTTGCGCTTGAGATTTTAGCTGGTTTTCATAAACTCCTGTACCGCAAATAATACAATGAACATCTACACCAATAGTTAGTAATACGGGAATATTATCTATTACCCGATCAAAGTTTTTATATTTAACCAAATTACCTACAGAAAGAATCAAAATTGCTGTTTCGGGAATATGATAATTTTGCCGAATGCGATGACGTAAATCATCAAGATGACTCAGACTAGTGGGATTACCAAATTTTTCTGGACTCACTACTGGGTTAATAACATGAGTCGGAGTATCTAAGCGAAAACTATTTCTTAAAGTATTGCGAATATAAGAACTATGACAAACAATACCCTCAGCACGGTTGAGAGTTAATTTTAATAACCATCTCCATACAGGATTACTAGAAATCCGTGGTAAATCATTACCATGTAAATAGATAAAAAAGCGAATTGGTAAGATATAACTTAGTGCTAACAACACCGGAAAATCATCACCATGACACCATTCTATATAACGATAATGATAACGAAAATATAATTTAATAGCTAAGAAAAAAGAGCAAACAATATTAAATCCAGATTGGAGAATCTTAATTAACCAATGATTACACCAAGAGGGAAAATGAAACCAACGATAAATGGGAAATTGCTGAGATTGATCAAATTTTTGATCTCCAGCAAAACCACCAGCTAAAACAATTACCTGCTCTGGATCTTGTAAACAACGATTATAAACATATTCACCAATTACTGCTTCTTCTGGACGGAATATTTGCGAAATCACTAGGATATTGGGATAAGCTGTTTTATCTCTAACTTGTAACCCTAGTTGTGATATATTTTCCATAATTAAGCTTGATAAATTAACTGGAATTAGGGCATTATATTAAATGCATTTACTTCTCAAAACCAAAGTCAATAAATTACCAAAACTATGATATTGGCAGTTTTAATAGATTATTACTTACATCCACCAACATCATCATAATCAATTTTAGAGATATCCCATAGGTAACTCTGATGATAGATATAAATAGCGTTTTGGAGATTTCGTTGATTGAAAATGCAATACATCAATGTAATATTAAATTTGTTAACAATGAGATTGATCAAAATTAGGAATTACACAAGATTGGACTCAAAATCTAATTATTATCTCAATTCCTTGTCCATTTTTTGTAGGTTGGGTTAAGCGACAGCGCAACCCGACGCGAAGGTACCTCAACCCAACCTACAAATCAAGACTTTTTTGGATTTGGACAAGGTATTGTTATCTTAGAGGTAATTTATCAATTAGCTCTAATTTAAGGATTTTAGTGTCAGCTAGGGTTATTTCTCTGAAATCTTGCTCCTCTATATTCTTGATTTCACAAGTATTATCAATCCTGAATTATTCTTGAAATGAGCAAACACCTGGCTAACAAAACTATCAATTTTTAACGGATTTTGTTGCCAATTATTGTTGAATTTCTTCAGGTTTATCAATGCTGACTAAGTTATCTACAAAATCAAAAATAGTTATGATTTATCACTGATATTTATCAGAAATTTCTAATAAATTACTCAGAAACTAATCGGAAAATTACTAAATCTAACTATTTCTTGTAGAATAACCTAAATACTGGCTATTTTTGTGCCAAATCGCCAAAAATATTTAGTAATTTGGTAATCTGTGTCATAGCATTTAGTGGCAAATAATGATTTAATGACCTTCCCTATTTTTACTTTTGTTGTTTTGATATTTTTTAGAATTTATTAAAGTATCAATCTTTGCTTTTACCTCATCCTCAATTACAATACATCTGGATGTGATCATCAATCTATTGATCACAATATAGTCTATTTCCAAAGTAATTTTTTCTACCCATGCTTATAGTAAATAGGTAGTAAATGTAAAATTTGTAATTATCACTTTGGTTACATCACTAATAAAAAATCAACCCCCCTCATATATATATAGGTGCTGAATATTCCGACTCTATCCGGGAAAAAATCAGTTAGTTGCAAAATTAGTCAAAGAAAATATCGTATCATTTAAAACACTTAGCCTATAAATGATTAGATAGTAGCTATATTTACATTGAATAAATAAGTGCTAATTTTTTGATTAAGAATTATTGCTGATATTATTAATGAATAAATGATACTAATTCCTATTTTCGTTCTAACATTATCAGTATGGCATTGTTAGGAAACACGAATAATTAATAGATTCCAAACTTTTCAGATACTGATAATTTTTTTAACTAATTGTTGAAAATAGAAAACTATTACAATATGCCAAATTGTGTCAAAATTTGTATGAATTAGTCTAGACTTGGTTAAATTAAGAAAAAAAGAGAAACATCAAGATGAAATTCTGAGTAAACAAGGATAGAAAGCAGTAAATTAAATTTACCGTTGACTATTACCTTATTTCTCTCTTGATGTTTCCTACTGTGCTAGATGTGAACAATATACATTGTTTAATTTTGATTAGAAGTATTGAAATCATCACTTTTTAGGTAAAAAAAACTACTTTTATACCTAATGAATCTTCCCTAAGTGTGATTTTATAAATAGTAGATGACAGGCGACGGTGTGAAAAGTCCTTTACTATCTAGGTTTTATAGCTATAGCTATTAAGATTAGGAAATAAACTATAGTGGAGACATTCCACCGGAATGTCTTTACAAGAGTCAGTTTTAACGTGAATTCAAATAATTCAGGACTTACGCAAAAATCCTCCGAAACTCTTATTCCTCTGTGTCCTCTGCGTCCTATACGGTTCTATATTCCATAATTCGTGCTTAAGTCCTGTAATCCTAACTCAGTTTCTCCAAGTTAAATAGAGTACATAATATGGTAGACAAACAAAATTTATGGGTAGGAGTTGGTTGTCAAAGAGGAATTTCTCAGGAATTAATTCATACTGCCATTAAACAAGTTTTTGAGGAATATCAACTTATATATACTCATATAGCAGGAATAGCAACTATTGATAAAAAAGCTTCAGAAATTGCTTTACTTGAATTTTGTCAACTAGAAAAATTTATTTTCAAAACCTTTAGTCCTCAGCTTTTAAATAATGTATTTATTCCCAATCCTAATCATAATATTACTAAATTCATGGGAACATCTAGTATTGCTGAAGCATCTGCTATTCTCGCCGCTAGGGAAACCACATCAAAGGAAATAAAATTATCACAATTATTAGTTCCCAAACAGATTTTGCGATTACCAGAGACAGCAGTATCAGTAACGATAGCAGTAGCAAAAAGTGTTGAAAAATCCTAATAATTCAGGTAGTTTAATCAATCTGTGGCTAAGATCCCCGACCTCTTTTTTTTAATCGTATCAACAAATTATGATTTCTCCTCAAAAGTCGGGGATCTAAATGCTATGCTGAATTCTTACCGCAAAACTAATGTTCTAATCAACTACATTGACAATTTGGTTAATAATACCAGAGACAATAGAAAGGACAATTGAACCTAAAAAAGCGGGAATAAAACCCTGAATGTAAAACCCAGAACCAGGAGTAATTGCACTTGCTAACCATAGAGTTAAGGCATTAATGACAAAACTAAATAAACCTAAGCTAATTAAGGTAATGGGAAACGTTAAAATCTGCAAAATTGGCCGGATAATGGCATTAACTAAACCAATGACCACAGCAGCAACTAAGGCCGCTACAAAACCATTAATAATGATGCCAGGGACAATTTTAGATGTAATTAATAATGCTAATGCTGTACCGAGCCAAGTTAAGAGAAAGTGTTTCATAGTTTGATAGCTAGAACAAAATTAGCGTTGTGTAGAAGTGCGTTTAACAAAAGCTTTCCACGTACTACCACCAACTATACCATCAGATTCTAAGCCATAACGAACTTGAGCAGCTTTGACTGCGATTTCTGTAGACTTGCCAAAATCCCCATCTATTTCACCAGTTAAAAAACCTAAGTTTTGTAGTTGTTTTTGCAACTTGACCACTTCTGGTCCTGACATACCTCTCCCCAAAATAGGCCATCCTTCAGGACTATATTTAATACCTGGTAGTTGTTGATTAAGGGGAGTGGGTTGAAGACTAGTATTCGGTTGATTTTTGGGATTTGTACGTTTTGGTGTATAATTATTTACGTTAGGATTTTTTTTCCCCGGGGTCGGGAGGGTGTTAAAAGTCCTGACAGTATTGGAGGGTGAAGAGTTAATAGTTGATGGGGTAGGAAATAATTTTTGCCAGGTGATATTATCTACTGTGCCATTGGGTTTTAAACCAGCAGCTTGTTGAAATTGGGAAACTGCAACAGCAGTATTTTCTTGGTATTTCCCATCTACATTCCCTGCATAAAAGCCTAATAGTTTTAAAGCAGCTTGCAGTTCTACAACTCGTTCACCTTTACTATCCAGGTTGAGAGTAGGACGATTAATTTTAACTTCTGTGTTCAGTTGGGAAATTTGGACAGGTGTTGCGGTTGATTTCATAGTCCAAGCGCTAATCAGAACGGGTGTGGTGACAAGCAAGAGTAGGGAATACCAAGAATTTAGACGCATGGATTTGGGGATATTAGCTATTAAATTCACTTTCATAGAACTTTTAGAGAACTATTTTTGTAGTTTAAATACAAGCACAAAAAATGTACAAGCTATGCTATTTGAGCCTATTTTTGAATGACTACCATAGCATAGCTACCCTGATAATACATGGTGTGAGGTAGTCATGCAAACTAAATTAGAAGTAACGCAAGTTGCTAGTTATAGTCATAATGATGTGCGGACTGAGGGGGCAGTGTGAAAATTCCTCAAAAAGGTTTATATGGGTTTAGCAGTGCTAAACCCCTGAACATCTAGGTTTTTCCTAATCTTGCAAAAGTTAAAATATCAGCCGTCACCAGTATACTATCTTCCTGGTAATTGCTGTGGTTTTTTAGTATCTATGGAAATTTTCTAAGTATTAAATAATTCAGAAGTTAACTAAATTTAACACAACAAATCTCCTGTTAGGTAAATATAGCAGAAAAATATGGTCAGAAAACCGCAAAACCTTTATGTATAAGAATTTTCTGCTCTCGATTTTCTTCATAAACCCAATAATGGCTAATGTAACCTTTGCATAAGAGTTTTTGCTTGTTGCGTTATGCTAGTCCAATTTCCCCGTAACACTGATTCTGATGGGAATAATTCACCACTTAACCCTACTGCTATCGCACCAACTTGTAAAAAATCTTTAGCATTTTCTAAAGTTACACCCCCGGTAGGGATCAGGGGAATATGGCCAAGAGGTGCTTGTAAACTTTTAATATAGCTAGTTCCGCCCAATGCTTGTACTGGAAAGACTTTGACACAACTTGCACCGTAATTCCAAGCAGTCATAATTTCTGTGGGTGTCAATGCACCGGGAATAATGGGGATATTAGCACTGACTGCTGTTTGGATCATTTCTGGATCGGTGTGGGGTGTAAAAAGAAACTGTGATCCACAGGCGATCGCCTCTTGTAACTGTTGGACATTAAATAACGTTCCTGTCCCAATCATACAGTCAGGTAATTGGGTGCGAAGTTGGGAAATTAATTCTGGTGCGCGATCGCTATTCCAGGTAATTTCAATTAACTGCATCCCTCCAGATGCTACAGCTAAAGCCATTTGTTCACCCAATACCATTTTTGAGGCGCGAATAACAGCGATCGCTCGGTGTTTTTTTAACTGTGATAACCACACTTGATTAGACATTTTAACTGTTATACCAGAAGGCAAGAGGCAAGAGTTAAACCCTTGCTATTATTAGGTTTCAAGTATCAATAATATCCTAATCATCCTGGCTACAGCTATACTTGTAACCAATGCCAAGCAATTTTGGGGATTGGAAGATTTTATGACCCAGGGTCAAACATCTGTGAATAATGCGGTTTATTAGCCCAGATTTTTGCCAAGCTTACCTCTCTTGGTCGTATTCACAATGCTTATACAACCGTTGAACCCTCGTAATTTGACCAAGGTATTGCCCAAACGACGAATTTTCGTTATTATATGACAGTTTAGGGTGCGGAATGTTGGATATAATACTGTTCAAACAACCTATTAGACCGGAGAGTGTCAAAGCAGGGATGATCACAGAAAAGTTGAATGTTCAGAAACAGCCTGAATATTCAAAATTAGATGTCAACTTTGTCGAGTAAGTGCTTAATTTCTGTTGCCCAGTCAACCGCTGTTCTTCGTTCACTGACGACTGTTTTTCGCCACCCAGACAAGGGTTCTGTAAACATAAAAATATTGGCTGTTCCATTGCGTTCGTATTCATAATCCACCGACTCTGGCTGTCCCGGTTTAGCTGGTAGAGGAATGCCGGTTTCTTTGACCAATTGTATAGGTTGCTCATCCATGCAAATCACCGGATACTTGGAGTCATAGGGCAGGTGATAAATTTCCAGAACATCTTCCATGTGAGATACAAATTCAGCTTTTTATAATTTGTACGTAAATACTAAATTAAACAGGTAAGACATCGTGAAAATGCGTATAGTTAAAGTAATAATATATATCTAGCGTATGATAGTAAATGCTGGGATGATTAAAGATAAATGTGTTTAATTCGCAATGAATCGGATTTTTTGGATTACTGCTTTAATTGCTTTTATTAACTCCCTGAGTTTTACAATTTTAATCCCCATTATTTATCTTTATGGTAAACAATTTGGATTAAATGATTTCCAAACCAGTTTATTATTTTCTACCTATTCGATTGCTCAGTTTTTCGCCACTCCAGTAATTGGGAAACTTTCTGATAGACTTGGACGGAAACCATTATTAATTATCAGTTTAGCCGGAACAGTAATTGCGAATACTATCGCTGGTACTGCCACCATACCCAGTTTACTATTTTTCGCCAGATTTTTAGATGGTATCACAGGCGGAAACGCTTCTATTGCCCAAGCCATAATTTCTGATGTCACCAATCAAAAAGATCGCGCCCAAGCCTTTGGAATTTATGGTGCAACATTAGGATTAGGCTTTATTCTTGGACCAGCTACAAGTTTAGTAGCACAGCAAATTTCTTTAGGAACAGGATTTTTAGCTTCTGGTGCAGTTGCTTTCATTGCAATGTTAATGACCATTTTTTTATTACCAGAAACTCTCCAAAACAAGTCTACAAAATCTAGTAATATTTTTGATTTAGGCTTAGAAAATTTAATTAAAGGTTTTGCCATGCCAGGAGTAGGTATTTTATTATTGATTAACTTTTGTACAGGGACAACATTTACCATGTTTACCTATGCCTTTCAACCCTATTTTATTCAAGTTTTAGATCAAAATAGTAAATCTTTAACACTTTTATTTCTGACAATTGGCACATTGGGAGTAATTATGCAAACCTGGGGAGTATCTGTTCTCAGTCGTAAATTTAATGTGGTGAAAATCTTATTTTTAGGTTTATTCGTTCGCAGTTTATCATTTGTGTTAATGCCTGTTTGGCCTAGCATCACTTGTTTTGTTGTAATTACTATCTTTTTTGCTTTATTTAATGCTTTAGTCCAACCCATGATTAGTACATTAATTTCCCTCAATGCCCAACCTCAAAATCAGGGAATCGCATTAGGATTAAACGCCTCCTATTTAAGTATTGCCAATGCCATTGGTCCAGTCATTGCGGGGATGATAGTTCAACAATCCCAACCTATCACCTATGGCTATCCTTTATATCTAGCAGGAGTTTTGACATTTGTGGTTTTAGCCCTAGCTATAGCTACTCGCAAACAATACAGCCCTGCCATTTGATTTTTCAATAGACATAGGAGGAAAAATTATCGCAGAGACAATTCGTGAATTGTCTCTACAAGGGTTTGGTGGTTATGTACATTTAATTACCACTAGATGTCTAATTAATAGCATTTAGTCTCAATTGACAAAATTGACAACAGGATTAAATCTTCAATAAACTTAACTATATTTAAAATTTATCTATAATCTTGAAAACAATTATGGCATAAGGCTTTACATCAATCTTATAAATCTGTTGTTATTGGCAGCTACTTGTAAATAATACTACCTTATTGTAAGGTACTATTGTTTGTAAAAAAACGATTTTTCTTGAACAATTCTGCAATCACTACATCAAACGCAATATGTTATTGTTTTTCAAGCTGATTGATTATTTATTAGGTGCACTTGCTATCACATCTGTGTTTGTGATTTATGTTGATTCTGATAATCAACAATATGTCACTGCTGCATCTGTGGCGTTAACTGTAGCTATTGGGTTATTTCTGCTGAATAGACAATCAGTAAAAAATGCCAAAAAAGAAGCACAAAGAAATGAACTTTCCCAAAAAGCTGAACTCTATACCTCTTTATTAAGCAATGGTACTACCTTGGACTACGATACAGTTTTGCCAGCGCGAGCAAAGGCTTTAGAATACTGCCAAGAATTGATTAACGATTATAAAAGTTCTCGAAATCTTGCCAGAACTCTTTATTACGTTTTGCAAATTTCTACAGTCATTTTATCAGGTGTCACGCCAATTTTAGTCCTGGTAGATAAATTAGAAACCGGACAACCTTGGTTAAAATGGTTGCCTGTTATTTGTCCAGCAGTCGCTTCCATTGTTGCTAGTATAGTCACCTCATTTCCTTTTCAAAAAAATTGGGTGGCTGCTAACAAAGCCGTTGAACTGTTAGAAGCTGAACAAGAAAAATTTATTTTAGGCATCACTCCAGCTTATCGTTGTTATGATATTTCCGAAGAAGGTAAGCAACAACAAAAAGTCAGTCAAGCCATAGAACAATTCATTACCCAAGTGAATAATATTCACCTCCAACAAGTACAACAAAACTCTGATCCAGAACAGGAAAATAAAGATAAGCAAGACAGTGCTAAATCAGAAGAACCATCAACACCATCACCTGTAGAACAAAAATCCCCTGCATAGTTGTGGAGTAGAAATTACAGGCGCATAAACTGCGCCTCTGGTAAAATTAGTGGATCACAATGTCAGGAATAATTAACATTGGGGCTGAATATAAAAAATATAGATAGAATAGGAGGAACTCTCTTTAAGGGAGTCAACCAGCTAGTGATCTGATAAATTACAACTTTGTATGAATTTAAATAGCCAGTCTGCCAATTCTTCCGATACATATTCCCAGTGTTTGGCAGACATTGTGGGAACAGTAATCGCTCTGATCACCCTAACTTTACCAGTATTTATTATTGCCCACTATTCTGCCCCAAATGTAGACAAAAATCAGCCCCCCTTAAGTTATCACCTATCCATCCAAGAAAATTATCTAGCGTCTCCTTAAATAAGACCTGGGGAGAAAGATAAGCAGGAGGAGAGAAAAGATTGCCCCGATAATACATCAGTATTTCAGCAGGAATTTTGAGGAACAGATCCACAATGTTCTAAAATCTTACACTGGGAGCAAAAATGATTGCTGCCGACTGTTCAGTTTTAGTAGAGGAGTTTTATTGTGGATTTATCTCGGATTCCTGCCCAACCTAAGCCTGGTGTGGTTAATGTGCTGATTGAAATTGCTGGGGGCAGTCAAAATAAATATGAATACGACAAGGATTTACAAGCATTCGCGCTAGATCGCGTTCTCTATTCTTCAGTTAAATATCCTTACGACTATGGTTTTATTCCCAATACCCTAGCTGATGATGGCGATCCCTTAGATGGTATGGTAATAGTGGATGAGCCAACATTTCCCGGTTGTGTCATTGCAGCCAGACCAATTGGTTATCTAGAAATGATTGATGGTGGCGATCGCGACGAAAAAATTCTGTGTGTTCCCGATAAAGATCCCCGTTATAGCCACGTGAAGTCCCTCAAAGACCTAGCTCCTCACCGATTAGAGGAAATCGCCGAATTTTTCCGCAGTTATAAAAATTTGGAAAAAAAGGTGACAAATATTCTCGGTTGGCAGGATGTTGAGCAAGTAGCTCCTTTGGTAGAAAAGTTCATCAAAGCTGCTAAAGCATAATAGATAGTGGGTAATGCTAATATCAAATCATTACCCACTAAACAAATAGTTGGGGAATCATCACCAGTAATTAACTGGTGTGGCTTCAAAAACTTTTGCTGGTTGTAAAAAAAATTTAAAACCAAATGCAGCGCACTCTCTTATCGGCAAAAATTCATAACTGTACTCTCACCGGGGCAAACATCAACTATGTAGGTAGTATCAGCATTGATAAAATTCTCTTAGAAAAGGCTGGTATATTGCCCTATGAACAAGTACAGGTGGTGAACATTGCCAATGGTGAGCGTTTTATTACCTATGCCATAGCTGCTCCAGCTAATTCAGGGTCTATTGAATTGAATGGAGCGGCCGCACGTTTAGGCATAATTGGCGATCGCTTGATTATAATGACTTACGGGCAGTTTACTATAGAAGAGTTAAAATGTTACTCTCCTACCGTTGTAATTGTGGATAACAAAAACCAGTTATTAGAAGTGCGACACTATGATGATCTGCTTAGTAAGCTCTAATTTTCAAGAAGATGTCAAATTTTGAGTTGTCCGATTCTCAAACTAATGTGAGTGAACAACTCAGTCCCAATCTCAGTAGTCCATCTGATCCATTCCATGTACGATTCTGGGGTGTACGTGGTCTCATTCCTACTCCTAGCAACCATAACAGCCGCTACGGTGGGAATACTGGTTGTGTGGAAATGTCTGTGGCTGGAAAACGCTTAGTTTTTGATGGAGGAACTGGGTTACGCATCCTGGGCGCAACCTTGCAAGAACTCCATCAAACCTTGGAAGCCCATTTATTTTTTACCAATTCCCAGTCCAATCGCATCCAAGGCTTTCCTTTTTTCGCGCCGGCGTTTATCGCTGGTAATCACTTTCATGTTTATGGAACAGCCGCTTCCAATGGGGCATCAATTAAGCAATGTCTGTGTGATCAAATGCTCCAGCCTCACTTTCCCTATCCCTTACAAGTGATGCAATCAAGATTAGAGTTTTATAATCTCACTCCAGGAAAATTAATCGAATTAGATCATGTCAAAATTAAAACGGGTTTAATCAATAAAACTCAGCGTTCTATTGGCTATCGTGTCAACTGGCAAGGGTGGAATGTAGCTTATGCTACGGATTTGCATAAACTAATTCACGCAGATGAGCAAACACAAATTTTACAAATGATTGAAGATGCTGATTTATGGATTACTAATGCTATCTACACTCCACCCACAGAGAATAAACATGAACCAGCCGATTCTTTTTGGCAAATCGCTGTAGATATGGCGCAAAAAGCTGATGTTAAAAGGTTAGTTATATCCTATCATCACCCTGATGATCATGATAATTTTCTTGACTTTGTACAAACTCAAGTCCAATCAGTCTTCCCCAAAGCATTACTCGCTCGTGAAGGACTTATATTAACTATTAATTGATTCATACCATTTCTTGATGAAGATGCACTTTCTCCGGAAATGTAGAGACTTTCCATGGAAAATCTCCACGATATTTATAACCCACATTCCGCAGGTGTTTTTTGAATTTTCGGAATTATCCATAACCCAATGATAACAAGGCTTTCAGACAATGACACGCAATTCTATATTAGAGCGATGCCTTCGGCGCGGCGTAGCCATCGCCGATATATTTAAAGCTCGAATCAAGTTTATTGAGAATAATGTCAATAAATTAGTTGGTTTGAGATTAAATTCATTGAATACCGACCTAGATAGCAAAAAGCATGAACTGGTTATTATGATTGGGTTTTAGCTGTTTTATGAAATTCTTTTTTTGACAAAATAACCTGCTGGAAAAAATATTTTGAGTATATTTACTCATGCTGAATGTGGGCTGAAACCCAATAAAATCGTTACGATATCAATAGGGTTTCAGGGTTTTGACCAAGGTATTGTTAAAGGTGAGTTTAGTAAACTCATCAATGGCAAAGAAGATAATTCTAAACAATGGCGAGTAGATGCTGTTAAAAATGGCAGTGCAGATAAAACCAAATATACAATAGTTGCCTTGATTGGGGATAACCTCAATGACTTTGATGAAACAGCAGGTAATAATAATCAACAACGGCGTGACTTTGTAGACAAAAATCGTAATTTTTACGGTATGTTTAATGTTAATAAAGGAACAATTCAACCTGCTTATATTGCTATGCCTAATCCTATGTATGGCAACTGGGAAACAGGAATGTATAACCCCAAGGTATTTAATAAACAAACTGCTTTTGATATGACACCAGCAGAAAGAAACCAACAACGTCGGGAATCTTTAAATCGCTGGGAAGGTAAGTAATCAGTTATGCGATCGCCCCCACCAAATTATTAAGAGAAAAAAGTAAGTCTCCAATGGCACTAACTACAAGGTTACATAGCAAGAATGGCAGGGGTTACATGAATTGCGGAATTAACCAATTAGTGAAGGGAATTAGGCGAACTGCTTGCAGCAGTGCTTCGCTATCGAAACACCTAAATTTTAAGTTTACTAATTAATTTTGGGAGCATCAAATGTCCAATACTAACAATAAAGGCGCAATTATCAAAGTATTAGCTAGATTAACGACAACAGGAATATTTATTAAGAAACAGATAATGAAATACTTATTATCTTCAGTTCATAAAATAAATATTAAATTCCGAAAAATAAAATCTATATTTCCACTCTCAAATAGTGAAAGCAAGCAAAATGATTTAACATTTCATGAAATTGAAGAATTTTTATCATTACTAGAAAAAGAATGTCAATTAAACTTATCTAAAACCGAAAGATTGGCGGAAATCAAGAATGAAATAAAAACTACCGGAAGATATTGGCAAACTTATCACGAATTAGTTTACGGAACTAAGTTAGCATGGCGTAATAGCACTAGATGTATAGGTCGTAACTATTGGCATTTGCTGGAAGTTCGTGATTGTCGCAGTTTAAATAAACCAGATGAAATATTTGATGCTTTGGTAGAACATTTAAAATTAGCTACTAATAGAGGTCGAATTAAACCTTTGATAACTGTATTTGCAGCACAAGAACCCAATCAACCAGGTATCCGCATCTGGAATGAACAACTTATCCGCTATGCAGGTTATAAACAGTCTGATAGTTCTATTATTGGCGATCCGAAGTATGTAGAGTTCACACAAATTGTTCTTGAAATGGGATGGAAAGGAAGTAAAGGCACTCCTTTTGATATTTTACCAATTGTCATTCAAATGCCTAACCAGCAACCTCATTTATTCGAGTTACCTCCTGATGTAGTTCTTGAAGTATCAATTCAACATTCTGAATATCCTTGGTTTGCTGAATTGGGTTTGAAGTGGCACGCAGTACCATTAGTTAGTAATATGATGCTTAATGTTGGTGGAGTTAAATATACATCTGCTCCCTTTAATGGCTGGTATATGGGAACTGAAATCGCATCTCGTAATTTTGGAGATGAATCTCGTTATAACTTGTTGTTGGCTGTAGCACAAAGGTTAGGTTTGAATACTCGTAATAACTATACATTATGGCGAGATCGTGCTTTAGTGGAATTAAATATTGCTGTTCTTTACTCATTTCAAAAAGCTGGCGTAACTATCGTTGATCATCATACAGAAAGTCATAATTTTATCCAGTTTGAAAACAAGGAAAAATTAAATCAAAGACTTACTTATGCAAACTGGTCTTGGATTGTGCCGCCGATGTCTAGCTCTGCAACTCCAGTTTTTCATCACACCTATGAAAATATTGAACTAAAACCTAATTTCTTTTATCAGCCCGATCCTTGGCGACATTTTAATACTCCTCAAAAATCTGGTTGTCCTTTTTCTACCAGGGCAGGATTTACGCAACTCTAACAAAATGTGATTTCTAGCGATCGCTATTCGCTTCCCCCTTCGTAGACATTGCCCCTACCAATATTTCCCCCAATAAAATTATCAATTACTACCCCAAACAGATATAATAAAGTCAAAATATGGAATTTCTTTTTGTTTACGTCACTTGTAAAGACCGTGCTGAAGCTCTTAACGTAGGTAGAGCCGTAGTAGAAGCCCGTCTTGCAGCCTGTGCCAACATAATTGACGGTATGGATAGTATTTATTGGTGGCAAGGTGAATTACAAGTAGAAAAAGAAGCTATTTTAATTATGAAATCGCGCCGTGATTTATTTGCAGAACTAACAGCTAAAGTAAAATCAGTACATTCTTATGAAGTACCTTGTGTGGTGGCTTTACCAATTGAGGCAGGAAATGAGGATTACCTGAATTGGCTAATGGCAGAAACCAAGGCTACAGATATGACCAAATAGTTGTAAGTTTTATGTTACCTCATTCTTGAGGGAAACTAGAGAGCGATAGCGAAGCGCTCCGCAGGAATCGCTAATTGCCATTGGAAGCGATAGCGAAGCGCTCCGTAGGAATCGCCCCCAATTCTTAAGGGAAACCAAGCGATCGCCCCCAATTCTTGAGGGAAATAGAGCGATAGCGAAGCGCTGCTGCAAGCAGTTCGCCACCCGTACCCTACCAAATTTTTAGAGGAAACCCATGAACCTAAAACTATTATTAGCAGCAGCCATAACGACTTGCATTGTCACCACAGCCACCCAAGCCAAAGCCGATACTTACAGGGCTGGGAAGTTCACAGTTACTATAAATGCTAATACCTACGTTGGTTGTGATGCTAAAGGAAACTGCATCAAATTAGAAGACGGTACAGGATGGCAAGATAATGGTTATCGGGGGATGACCTGGAGTAATGGGGATTATTACTACTCGATTTCTTGGAAAGAAGATTCTGATGACGGAATGTACTTAATGATTGTTAATAAGAGTAAACTAATTTTAGGTGAAAAACTGGTAGCAGTCTCAGAAAATACACCTAAAGTTGAGCTTAAATGGGCTATTTGGTGCGATGTAGTCAATATCAAATCTGGACAATTAGCACTGCGGTTTACTCCCAATGGCAAATCCAGAGCCGGTTTAAATAATGGTAATCATGTTTTACTCAGGAAACAAGAGGGGATTTGGGCCTATGTCGATGTGATTAGGGGACCAAATAAGAAAGTTAAGGGCTTGAAAGGCTGGGTTAATTCTAATTATCTTTCTTGCACTAAAGAACCCATTGATTAAATTTTGAACATTTTCAAGGAAAATCTATGAAACCTGTTTTGAAGACCCAAAAATTAGTATTACCACAAGTACAGCGATACCTACAGGGGGCGAAGCGATCGCTATTTATCTTAGGATTCAGTTTAATAACTTTAGGTGTTAACGAATTATCAGTATTAGCCCAAACTCGACAACCAACTAATGCAGAACTAAAAAAATTACGTCAAGAACTTCAACAATTTATCAGGTCAGTCAAAAATAATCGTACAGGTGTTGGTTATCTTCAAGTTCAAGATAGACTTACTCAAGTAGAAAAGAAGACAAGAGAATCCTTTGTACGTGCTTGGTCAAAGACTGAACCAGGACTAGCACCTTTTATGGGTATATGGTCTGGATATGAAAATAGTGAACACATCTACCCTTCAAATACCAAAGGTAAAGTTTGTATTGTTTCAACTGGTGAAGGTTATGGCAGTTTAACTACTGGCATTTTATCTAATGGGTTAATAAAAATAAATGGTAGAAAAATAATGCTATTTAAAGAAGGAAATTTCTTGGGTTCCGCATTACTCAAAAATGGCAGATTTGTAAGTGATAATGGTGAAATTCCTTTAAATAATCCCAGACCTATTGAACCGCTAAATAGATTACTTGAATATATATCTGAAGCATCAGAAAAAAATCAAATTTCTCAACAATTTAAAGCTGCTGGTTGTACTTCTAGTTTACCAAATTCGTCTGCAAATAAATACACAACCCCAAAACAAAAACGTTTCTAAAATGAATAATCAAGAACTAAGTAGGTGAACAAAATAAAAATGAGGGGTATTGCGTTTTGTAAAATGGCTGAAACTCAATCAGAATCTCGCATTGAGACAACTTTACATACCGTTATATACCTTTAAATTTTTCTGTTCACCTACTTAATCAAGGATGGCGTGAGAAAGCGATCGCTCTCCCAATTCTTAGGGAAACCCAGGCGATAGCGAAGCGCTGCTGCAAGCAGTTCGCTTCCCTCGCCTCGTACCATCTCACCAAATTCTTGAGGAAAAAATGCAACATGAAATATTTAAAAATAATTTTATTAATTCATAAAATAATACGCTAAAAATTTATATAGTTGAGGAAGATACTGGAATAGGGGTTTTCTAATAACCTGTATAATATAAATAACCAACATACGAAGTCAAAGAGGTTCTATGGTTAGATATGCAGTGAACAAAGGCGGTTTTTTATTAGATGCTGAACGCCAAGAATATAATAATAAAGATGACTCTTATACTTGTTTATTTTGTGAATCACCATTATCCTTTAGAAAAGGAAGTATTAAAACTATGAGTAAAACATTTACAACTTTTGAATGTGTTTCCTGTTTTACTCATGGCAATGGCAAAGATGACAATATAAATTGTATTAGTGATAATATTGATTTAGAAGAACCTTTTGATATTCAATGCACACCACAATTAACTGTAACTAATGAAGTTATGATGGTTGGCAGAAATGTGGATTACCTGATGTGTACGATTATTTCTTAGTAGATGAAGGTGACAGGGTAAAAAGTGGTGTTGAAGCTGATAAATATGGAATTGTGGTTTCTAAAAAAACTCAGACTCCTCCAGGAATGTTAACATATACAAAGATTACTGTTCAGTGGGATGATGGACAAGTATCTCATCCCTATCCACAACAATTAATAAGATTGGTAAATAATGATAATAATGCAGTTGATTGAAAACCTATCCGCAGCAAGTTGGGCGATCGCTGCACTAACCAAGAGTACACATCAGCATTTACCACCCCCACCAAATTCTTGAGGGAAATTGAGCGATGCTGTAAGCAGTTCACCTCCCCCTTCGTAAACATCGCCCTACCAAATTATTGAGGGAAAACGCGCGATCGCTGTTTATATATGAGAAGAAATGTCAAAAAATAACGGAGTATTTACTATGCAAACACAGACTTACAAATTAGGTGATATCAATTCTCAAGTATGACTACTTACAAACAACTCCAGGATTACATCAAAACTAAATATCAGGTCACAGTTAAAACCTGTTGGATTGCTCATGCCAAAGAACAGTTAGGACTTCCACTTAAAGCATCTCAACGCAGTTCTGAAGGAAAACCAAGAGTTTATCCTTGTCCTCCAGATAGATTGCCATTAATTAGAGAAGCTTTTGAACACTTTCATCTTCTATAAAGACTCAATAAAAATATGAGCAATGAAATTGTAATTGTCCGTACAGGTATTCCACTGGAACAACTAGATAAATATGCTGATGATTTAACAAGGCTTCATGAAATACCTGACGGATTACGCACCTTAGCAGTTTTAGGGAAAACTTTTTACTGGACACTAAATTTAGAACGGGTTCAAGCTTGTTCTGAAGTACATATTTACAACTGGGAGGGAAACCAACGAATTGTTGCTCCTATTCTGCCAGAACAATGTTACTCCATTGATATGTTTGGTAAAGCTAAAACTATTATTGCTTTTAACCCTAAAGCAGTTCGTTTTGAAAATGTTGATCCGCCTCGGAAGTTTGGACGAATTTCTGCATTTTATGAATAGTGATAAGAAGCGATCATCAATTAATGAGAAACCTCCTTTTGTCTCAACGAAACCTTTGTTCCAGTTAATTTCTGCACAATACCCGAAAAGCGATCGCTCTCAACCCACAACATCGGAAGAGCTTTTAACGTTCAAATATCTTACTGTTATCACGTTTATTCTGCTCAGTTGTCTTTAGAATTTGAGGGGGAAAATGGAAAGCTTCATCGTGCTTTTGTCGTTCACGAGCCAACCGCTGTCTCGATTTTAAAGTTTCTCTTAATAAGTACCTAACCCAGCTATCTAAATCTGCGCCAAATTTATACTCATCAAGCAAAGCTTCTTCTAAAAAACCCAGAAATATTTGAACTAAATCAGAATTAGTCAGTTCTAGATAGCGATTTAATAGATTTGATTCTTCAGGCCAGTGAGGTAAGGTTTTATCTCCTAAACCCATATCTTTCGCTAATTCAATTAGATCATAGTAATCTGTGTACCAAATATCCTCATAGCCCATATCAGGAAATATCCTGAAGTTCTTACAAAGGTGTACTATTGCTTTCATAAGACTATCAGTAACTCGCTGTTGTTCTGGAGCAGAGTAATGTTCTTCGATAGCTGCTCTCAAACTCTGCCCCAATTGATAACCTTTTTGAGAACTTATCTGTTTATCCCTTTCCAATTGGTCTTTTGAAAGTTTTTCACCCTGAAAATATTCGCTTTGAGGCAAGCTATCATGATTTATTCGCGCCGCATCCAATTCAGGATTATGAGTACCAGAAATGAATGTTTGTAGTAGCTTTAGAAGTGACATAACAAAAGATCCTCATGTTTACTAAAAACTTTAATTTGACAAATAGGATAGACCAAAAATCACCTATATAATCAAATTTCTCGAAGCAACTGTAAGAAAACACTTACTTGCAACATCATATACAATTATAATGTGTAGTGTAAATTTTTGGTCAGAGTGCAGAAGTGACAGAAGAAATTGATTTGACGAAACTTGTAATCGAAGTAGATGATGAGCTTATTCAAAAAGGGATAGAACCCTTTCAACGTCCTCTACATACTTACTCAACGATTACACAGCGGTTGAAACCTGGCAGCAGTATCACACTTGAACATGATCCGCTATTTAACGCTGTAAATCAAATATATAAAGAACTATATCGTTTAACAGATTTAGTGATGCCACCTATCCATATAGGGACATTTATGTTTCGAGATGTATTTTTTCCTATACGTATACCAGTTATTCTTGGCTCACTAGCAATTAATCCAGTAGATTTTCTAATAGATGTACCTAATACACAAAAACGATGGTTATTTAATGATCAGCAAACCGCCTTAACATTCTTAGATCAGGTTATCGATCTCATAGATTTTACGTATGGACTAGATGATCTTCAAAAAACGGGGAAACTACCAAGTAAAACAGTGGAATGGTGGGATCTAGCAAAACAGCACCTTGAAGCAGCAGCGGCAATACTTCTAGGCTCATTCAATAAATACGCCGTAATTCAAAACTGTTGTATTGCAACTGAGCTACTTTTAAAAGGTGCTTTAATAACTTTTGATTTTGATGAAGAAACTTTACGAAAACAGTACGGGCATAATTTTAAAAAGCTAGTAAATACAAGTTATCAACATCTATCTAACCTCGACAAAGAAACTCTGCTATTTGTAGTTCAGCAGTTTCCTGATTATGCTCAAAGTCGGTACGAGGCTCAGAACTTTTCACGATTGGATCTTGGAAGATTCATGATGAATACTCAATTTATCAGCGGTGAGATTTTACGCCAGTTCTCTAATCGCAATTGTCGAAAAGACTTTACAGTAATGCCGAATAGAAATTGGGACTTGACTTATCGAACATTTCCAAAAAAGTAGAGTGATATCATGTGTGATCAAATACCCATCAATGTTGTAGTAGCTATTAGCTAAGATTATCCCTTGGGAATCCGCCAACACCGAAGACAATGACTCAGGCAATAGCAAAAATGCTGTTAGTAATAGGTGCAGATGAAGTAATGATACCTATGTGTCCTCATTCGGGTGGAAATAAAAAGCGATCGCCCCCAATTCTTGAGAGAATGCGATCGCTTCCCCCTTCGTAGACATTGCGCCAAACAAATATAATAAATTTAAAATATGGAATTTCGGCTCTTGCGTCCCTTTTATGGAGAATTAATACTAAAGTGCCAGTTTAATAAACTACGTAATCTAAAATTACTAAAGTTACGGAATCCATATCCAAGTCTTTTGATTAATTTGAGTTTATTATTAATTCCTTCCACAGTACCATTAGTAGTTCTGTCGTCAAAATAACCTACGACTTCACCAAACCATCTAACCATTGTTCCTATACTTTTGGGAAAATACTTCATTCCATCATGCATCCAATCTAATAAATTCATTATGTTTTCACCCCAAGACTTAGTAGATTCAAATATGTCTCTAAATTCTTCTTTTAGGGCGTGCATCTTTGCCAGAATAGGGGAAACTTTTTGAACATTATTCAACCTTTCTTTTTGTTGTTCATTTAAAGAATCTTCGTTTGCTATTAAGCTATATTTGCTTTTATTTAATCCTGCTAATATTTGATCTCGCTCTGATTTATTATCTAAAGACATGGCGGCTTTCTTTTCAGATTTACGCATAGCATCTAATTCATCATTTACTTGTTTCATTACATGAAATCTATCAGCAGTTATATTTGCATTTGGCATTAATTCTTGTACTAAACTTTTATAAGGTGACCAGAAATCCATACTCACTTCAACTATTTGTTCAAGTACCTGAGATCCCCATTTGACAATGACTTCGCGTATTTCTTCTATTCTTCTTGCTTCTTATTGAGAATAGGTTTTGATGACATTTTTGGTGATTTACTGTTTCTCAAATGCCTTTTTTCACTATATATGTCTGTTTTTATGCTAACTTTGATTTTTCATCTCCGTAATTTCCCTCTGGGACAGTTTGGGGTGCGGAATGTGGGTTATAGCAGAAGGCAAGAGGCAAAAGTAAACCCCTTGCTGTGATTAGGTTTTAAGGATCAATAACGTTCTAATTACAAATTGCTACAGCTATGTTACTCATAGCTAATGGGTTTAACCGATTGACATCTTGACTTGTTGCAGTTTAGCAGCTACTACACCAGTGGTAATTAATTCGGCTGCTTTATCCATAGCAGTTGGGATATCTGGACAAATACCACTCCGCCATAGATAAAAGCCGCCATTCCATAGGGCTGTTTGCATCAATTCGCCAGGGTTTCCGGTTAAAACTGCTTGTATGTCCCGGATTAATTCTTCTGTAGTAGACAAAGGGACATTTTTGGGGATCAAGCCATATTCACGGGGTGCAAGCTGTAGCCGTGTTAATGCTTCTGAATCGGATGAAGATAAGCCAATAATGGCTGTGCGATCCTGTGGTAAATCACAACTGCCCTCTAAACCCTTGATAAAAGTATATTTAGTCACACCCTTTAATTTCAACGCCTCTTGAAACATTCCTTCCGTCGGTGGATGAACAAAACCCGCAATAATATGGGCATCACCGACATAAGGACACCAAATTAATTCCATTGTTGCCAGTGGTGGACGTTTACCTAACTGTTCCCGATATTCCCACAAAACTTGATTTAAAGGAAAATGCTTTGGTGTGTAAACAAAGCCAATTCCTGTTGCCTCAAGTACCTGCTGAGTTTGTGCCAATGTTAAATTAGTCCAGTCTATTCCTAAACCTTGCCAAATCTCAATTAAAGGTACACCATATTTAGTTGGTAAGCGATCTCCTCCGTGCATAATTACAGGTTGTCCCGCCGATGCCAATAATAAAGCAGTAATTACATTAATCGGTGCGGTCCGGCTTCTGCCATCATAGGGTATACCCAAAACAATCACAGACTGCCCTATTGTTTCTAACTTGGGACAAAGTTCATCATAAGCATCCAACATCCCAGCTAACTCTTCCCCAGTCGGACGTTTAATGCGATGGGCAATTAAAAACGCGCCAATTTGTACAGGAGTCGCTTCACCCAATAACATCATTTTTGTTGCCTTAGCCGCTTCAGCACGGGTTAAATTATCTGATGTGTGACTGCCACTACCTACTTTTTGAATAAATTCTCTAAATGTATTAGACATAGTTTAGTTGTCATGATGGAAGGTTTTAGGGAAGAGTTGACAGGTAAAAGGGTATTGGGCATTATTCCTTAGTGATTGGGAAAATTCTTTCCCCCTTCTTAGTAATCTAAAAATTGCTATAGGATCATCTTGCAAAATTCCTAAATCTAAAACCAGAGATTCCAACAAAATTATGACCAACCTGATTGAATATGAAGATGCCAGCGACGAAGTACGGGCAGTTTATGATGATATTCGCGCTACCCGTCAGACTGGCATTATTAGAGGCAGGAGAAATTAGCATTGGCAGAGCGGGTAAAATTCTTGGTGTTTCTCGTTTAGAGGTAATAGAAATGATGAAAAAATGGGTAACGTTAAAGTAGTGATAACTGTTCATTAGGTGGCTTAAAACCCATGTGTTGATAAGCCGCTTTAGTTGCTATTCTTCCCCTGGGTGTCCGGCTTAAATAACCTATTTGCATTAAATAGGGTTCATACACTTCCTCAATGGTTTGGGTATCTTCCCCAGTTGTGGCAGCGATAGTTTCTAAACCGACGGGGCCACCATTAAAGTTTTCAATAATTACACTGAGCATTTTTCTGTCTGTCCAGTCTAATCCACAGGGATCTACTTGAAATAGTGTTAAAGCTTCCGCAGCAACGGTTTCATTGATTTCTAAAAATGATTTTACTTCGGCATAATCACGGACTCGTTTTAGTAATCTATTGGCAATTCTGGGCGTTCCCCGTGAACGTCTGGCAATTTCTGTCGCCCCATCTGACTTAATTGCGGTTTGTAATAATTCAGCAGTACGAATAACTATTTGTGTAAGTTCTTCAACTTCATAGAAACGCAACTTTTGAATTAAACCAAAGCGATCGCGCAAAGGAGAAGTTAAAGCCCCGACGCGAGTTGTCGCCCCCACTAAGGTAAATTTACATAAAGGGATACTTCTAATTCTGGCGCTAGAACCTTTACCCACTGTAATATCTAAACGGTAATCCTCCATCGCTGGATACAGTATCTCCTCTGTCATCCGTGATAACCGATGAATTTCATCTATAAATAATACATCTCCTGGTTTGAGGTTGACCAATAACCCCACGATATCCCGTGGCCGTTCTAAAGCTGGGGCACTGGTAATTTTGCAATTTACCCCCATTTCTGTGGCTAAAATCATCGCCATTGTAGTTTTCCCTAAACCCGGTGGGCCGTACAACAGCAAATGATCCATTACCTCCTCTCTAGACTTAGCTGCTTTAATAGCAATCTCTAAAACATCCTTTAAATCCTTTTGTCCAATGTAGTCAGCAAATTGCTGGGGACGAATACTTTCTTCTGGTTTACCTTGTTCATTAATAGCAGCCTCCGGTTGTAATAGGTTGTCTGCTGGAGGTAATTTTGCCGACTCTTGCTGCTGTTTTGGTTCTCTATTAGGTTCTGGAGGCTGTTTTTTAGAGGAGATAATCGCCATAATTTTCAGAAATTCAGAAATTTAGAGTAGATATTTAGCACCGATAAATCGTTACAGCAATCAAGGGGTATCACCAGTATAGGATATTTGCGGTTAATGAAAATACAGCTACGGCATTAAAAAACATAAATATTTATTTCATGATTGTTAACCTTTTAAGTATTTTCTCTGATATGAGTATGTGTTTAATCATTAAGGATATATGAAAAACACTCCAAGATATGAGTAAAGAAGTTGAGGATTTAGACGTTTCCTCATTGTCCATTGCTATAGTAAAGAGAGGATTTATATAACACCTGTTCTTGATGGGTTTCTAACACACAATCAGATAAGGGATAGCTAACACAGGTAACTACATATCCTGCGGCAATTTCCTGGGGACGAAGAAATTTTTGCTCACTTTGATCAATTTCTCCATTGATAAGTTTGGCCACACAAGCAGAACATTCTCCTTGTTTGCAACCTGATGGTAAACGAATACCAGTTTCTTCGGCAATGTCAATAATATATTGATCATCAGGTACTTGAATAGTCTGATTTAATCTCAGGTTAGGGTTAATGAGTTGCACTTTATAAATGGCCATGGTAATTTGAGAGTTTTTTGACCCAGAGAAAATTTATTTGTTATTGATTTTAGCTATACAAACCAGATCCCTGACTTATTCTTTGATGATGTCAATGCATGATAAACAGATGTCATAAGTCGGGGATATTACTCTTTGAGACGTTTCACCGGAACGTCTCTACTATTATTGTTTAATTCCTTTCATTGATAAACCTATGCGTTTTAGTTTTTCGTTGATTTCTAAAACCTGTACTTTTACAACTTGTCCAACTTTGACAATTTTTTTAGGATCATCTACAAATATATCCGCAAGTTGGGAAATATGCACTAAACCATCTTGATGGACACCAATATCAACGAAAGCACCGAAATTAGCAACATTAGTAATAATTCCTTCTAGTTGCATTCCTACGGTTAAATCTTTAATTTCTTTGATTCCCTCTTTAAAGGTCGCATATTTAAACTCAGCACGGGGATCTCTACCTGGTTTTTCTAATTCTTTGAGAATGTCGCGCAGGGTTGGTTCTCCAATTGTATCAGTAACATATTTTTTCAAGTTGGCTTTTTTCAGGTTTTCTGCAATTTGTGTAACTTGATTTAAGGATACTCCTAAATCAGCCGCAATAGATTGCACTAGCGAGTAACTTTCTGGATGTACTGCGGTATTATCTAAGGGATTTTCACCTCCACGAATTCTTAAAAAACCGGCTGCTTGTTCAAAAGCTTTTAGTCCTAGTTTTGCTACTTTTAAGAGTTGACGACGATTTTTAAATGCGCCATTTTCGTTGCGATAGGCAATAATATTATTGGCTATGGTGGGCGTAATTCCTGAAATAAATGTTAGCAGTTCTTTAGAAGCGGTATTTAAGTCTACACCCACATAGTTAACGCAACTTTCCACGGTTTCATCTAATTTCTTTTTGAGTAATTTTTGATCAACGTCGTGTTGATATTGTCCTACACCAATTGATTTAGGATCTATTTTGACTAATTCTGCTAAAGGATCTTGTAATCTTCTGCCAATACTAATTGCACCTCTGACAGTAATATCTAAATCAGGAAATTCTTCTAATGCCACTTTACTGGCAGAATATATAGATGCACCAGATTCATTGACCATAACTTTAACAGGTTTATGGGCTATATTTGGTAATACTTCTGCTACAAATTCTTCTGTTTCCCGTGAAGCTGTACCGTTACCAATACCGATTAATTGAACTTGGTATTTTTCAAGTAATTTTCTAATAGTTTGTGCTGCCTTTTGGCGTTGTTCTGCTCCTTGGTGGGGAAACACAGCTTGATATTCTAAAAATTTGCCAGTTTCATCTAATATAGCTACTTTACATCCAGTTCTAAAACCTGGATCTATGGCCATTGTCGGTTTCATTCCTGCTGGTGCTGATAACAATAATTCTCGCAAATTCGTTTCAAAGGTTTTGATTGATTCTATGTCAGAGTAGGTTTTTTTATCGCTAATGACTTCGCTAATTAAGGAATTTTTCATTAAGCGGTTAAAACTATCTTTCAACATGACTTGATAAAAGTCGCGCAGATTGCGAACTTTAGTTTTAATTTCCTGAGATTCTAAATAACCAAGGATGAAATTTTCCTCAAAAGCAACTTCAAAACTTAATATTTTTTCTGCTTCTCCTCGACATAAAGCCAACATATTATGAGGAGCGATATTTTTAACTTTAATCTGATAATTGCGGTACATTTCAAATTTGGTTGTCCCTTCGGGATGTTCTTCTTTGATATGAGAAATAAACACCCCATTCTCTAACAAATATTCGCGTATGTATGCGCGTAATTCTGCCTTATCTGCTACTTCTTCAGCTAAAATATCTGATGCACCTTTTAACGCTTCATCAGTGCTTTTTACTGCCAAACTTTCAGAAACATACTTTGCTGCTGCTTCCTCTAACGATGCAGAAACAGCATTTTTTGTATTTAGAGATTGAATAAATTTGGCGAGAGGTTCTAGACCTTTTTCCCTAGCAATGGTAGCGCGAGTCCGACGTTTGGGACGATAGGGTAAATATAAATCTTCTAGTTCAGTTTTTTGTAAACAGGATGCTATTTTGCCTTGCAATTCTGGGGTAAGTTTATCTTGTTGGGCGATCGCATTAATAATGACTTTCTTTCTTTCTTCTAATTCCGTTAAGTAATTATGCCTATCTTGTAAATCCCGTAATTGGACTTCATTCATTTCATCAGTTCGTTCTTTACGATAACGCGCAATAAAGGGAATTGTTGCTCCTTCTGCTAAAAGTTCCAGCGCGTTTTGTACCTGATGGGGTTTAAGTTGTAGTTCAGTAGCTAAGACTTGAGAAATATTCAACATTGGGCATCTAAATTGAAAGTGTTAAATTGATTCCAGCACGAATAGATAGTGTTAATTTAATCTACCAAATAATGGCATCATTTGAAAACAGTCAAATCATAGCTTTATGACAAAGTTGTTGCAATTTTGTGTTCCTTAAGTATATGATTAATAACGTTCATGAACATGATTTAAACCTACTGGTATTAAACAGTAGATCGTAGTTTAGAGATTAGTAAAAATGCCTTTATTTTTCTTGATGACATTAGTTACAGGTGTAATCACTGGCTATCTCTTCAAAAGAAATGATGACGAAATCACCTACATTGCAGGTATTTTAACAGCCGTCATTTTTATCGTGAGTTTAGTATTAGCACCTTGGCAAATTCAGTTTGGTATGTTGATGTTTGTTGTCATTGTCAGCAACAAATTGCTGAAGAAAAATTGGTTTTAAGCCAATTCTTTAAAATTAGAATCAAGTCGGCAATTATCCACTCTCTGTCAAAGATAATAATTGAGGGCGATGAGGATGTGAGTAAAATTCTTGCATTCCGTTAAATAAAATTTTGCTCAATTATTTTACGTCAAGATCCTCCCACACAATCGTGCATATCTATGTTTCACCTCCTGCCTTCTTCAATATCTATCCACCATTGCTGATTTTTGACTAAAGTATGAACTTGCCAATCAGGATCAGTTTGGGGATAATCTAAACGATAGTGTCCTCCCCGGCTTTCTTTTCTAAAAGCGGCACTTTTAAAAATTAATTCACCTATATCTAATAAATTACGAGTTTCAGCCCACAGTCGTAATTCTTTTTCAATTTGTGGCTGAGGAAAATTAACTGATTGTGTCGGCTGTAATTTTAATAATAATTGAGTTAAAGGTAAGGCTGTAAATTCTTGTTGCCAAGATGAAATTTGAGCGATCGCAGTTTCTAAACTAGATTCTTCTCGACAAATACCTGCACTTTGCCAAACTACACGGGGTAATTTTTGGCGAATTTCAGCTAGTTTTAGTTGTTGATTTTCCCACACGGTTGGAGACGGACTAAAATTAATAATCTCAATATTCTCAGAAAATTCCTGCTGGGAAATTCTCAATTTTTCGGGGTTAACACTAGCCATTTGCGCCCCAAAGACAATACATTCCAACAAAGAATTACTCGCTAAACGATTAGCCCCATGTACTCCCGTACTAGCAGTTTCGCCAATAGCATACAAACCAGGAATACTAGTACAATTCATCACATCTGTGAGGATACCACCCATCCAATAATGGGCAGCAGGAGATACAGGAATAGGTTGAGTAAAAACATCAATCCCCCAGTGTTGACAAACGGCGATGATATTGGGGAAACGGTGGCGAATTTTGTCAGAGGGAATGGGGCGCATATCTAACCAAACATTGGCTGTAGCTGGGTCAGTAGCGGTTTTTTGTAAATGACTGAAAATAGCACGACTGACCACGTCTCGCGGTGCTAGTTCCCCTGCTGGGTGGTAATCAAAGGCAAAACGTCGACCAGTATCATCTACCAGGTGCGCCCCTTCTCCACGCACAGCTTCACTAATGAGAAAACGTCCCGGTTTACTCAAAGCTGTGGGATGAAACTGGACAAATTCTAAATCTCTCATAATCGCCCCTGCCCGCCAAGCAATGGCCACACCATCCCCTGTACTCACGGCGGGGTTAGTGGTTTGGGCAAAAACTTGACCACCACCACCAGTAGCTAAAATCACTGCCCCAGCACGAATCCAGGTAATTTTACCTTGATAAAATAGACTAGTTCCCAAACATTGACAGGTTTGGGGTTCTATCCACAAACTCAAGGCTAAAGCTTGTTGAATGACTTTAATATTTTGACGACGCAAAACTTGATCTGTCAGGGTGGTGGTAACTTCCCTCCCTGTCGTATCGGCTGCATGAAGAACGCGAGGACGAGAATGAGCGGCTTCTAGAGTTAAAGCTAAATGATTATCATGGCGATCAAAAGCTACCCCTAAGTTAACTAGGGATTGAATACAATGAGGGGCTTGTTCTGCGAGAAATTCTACTGCGGCAATGTCGCATAAACCCGCCCCCGCTTTTAATGTGTCTTCAATATGCAATTTTGGAGAATCTTCCGGGTCTACGGCTGCCGCTATGCCACCTTGCGCCCAATCACTAGCGGATAGGGTAACTGTTTCTTTAGTAATTAAGCCGATTTGTAAGGATTCTGGTAGACATAGGGCTGTGTATAGTCCAGCAGCACCAGCACCGACCACTAAAACATCAAATTGGTTAGGAATATTTATATCAGGCAAGATGGGTAATGGGTAATGGGTAATGGGTAATGGGTAATGGGTAATGGGTAATAGGGATATTTATTAGACATCTTGCCTTTTGCTTCTACCAATCACCAATTACCAATTACCGACTATGGTTATCTGTAAATACCGTTGTTAATGCGATCGTCGCCTTCATTGAAGTTAGGCTCGTATTCTGTAACGGTGAAGTTTTCCAAGTTAGCTTGCAAAAGTTGTTTTTGGCGATCGCTCAATCCTCGAATACTTAATACATCCTCTACTTTTTCGTAGGGAGCATTTTTGATAATTTTACTGCCCAACGTGGGATAGAGTCCTGGATACTTTTGGAAAGCAGCAATATTGGTATTATTCAAATCAATTTTCTTGCCAAAATCTGTTGCCAGCTTCTGATCTGCTTTGTTTTGGCGGGCAAGTGCTAAAACTGAAACTTGATTACCGACAAAGCTATTGAAACTAACAGCTTGGGCAGTGTCAGTAGTTCCCAACCATCCCCAGCAACCTAGCACCAATATCAACACACTAAATAAACGCACCAATCCTTTCACGATTTTTTACCTCTTTCTATCAAACAGCAATTAAATTGTTGAATCTTGGCAGTCACAAGCTATAAAGGTGAGGACATAAGCCAGAATTTCCAGATTGTGAGATTGCTTTGTCTCCTGATTCTGGTTGTTTCCTGCTTTGGCTTCTCCGTTTAACCTTGAGAGCTTACACAACAGTCGTCATCAAAAACTAATATACAGCGTATCAATATCCACAATATTTCTTACTATTCAGTTTGATCTGATTTTTAATCAAAACCGGAATGAATAGCAGTTTTGCTTCCATTTTTGGCATTTTGCCACTATTTATGGGAATTTTAAGCCAGAGCCGCTGCTAATAAGAATAGACTGTCTACCAGAATTGTACTCAAAACTGCGCCCCCAAAGGCGTACCAATGAGATTCCTTATTGAGTAAAGATCCCGTTCCCACTACCGCCAAAATCACCGCCAAAATCACCGCCCAGCCTTGTCCCCAGGGATTTTGAACCTGTGTTAAGGCATTTTGTAAGATTTGTGAAGCTCCCTCTGGAGAGATTCTCATAATTTGCCGCCAATAGGGCATCAAATCTACTAAATAAAAATAAATATCAGTTAAAACCGTGCCAAATAACGAACCTAGATAAAACCAATTGCCAACTTTACCCCAGTTTTTGGTTAAACACCACAGTGCAAAGGGTAATCCTAATGCTTCTATAGGTAAATGCCAGATTGGTTCCCAACGTAACCACCCCCAATAAATTGATCCGGTAAACCATGTCCAACTAAAACCAAAAAGTAAATCTCCCCAGAGATAGGTTTGGGGACGTGACATTAAACGCACACTCAACCACACCCAAAAAGCTGTCATCAAGAGGCTAAAAACAGGAAGCGATCGTACTAATGGCGCTTCTATAAATACAGGTACGGATACTAAAAATACCGCAGCTACCAATACTAGCCAATTTTGTCGCCAAGATATGAACTGTGGTAAAGATGCGTTGCTGTCATCAAGCTCTAATGTGGGGTTAGTAGCTGAGTAAGAAGAGAATGTTTGATTAATCAAAGTTTTTAATATTTGTTACGAAACTTTACTTATCTAGAATATCACAATTGGAAATCCCCCTAGGGGGCATATTTATTTTACAACAGATTTGTTGCAAATGCCATACTAGGAGGAGCAGGGGAACAGAGGAGCAGGTATTCTCTGTCAACCGTCAACCAGATGTTTATTTAGCTGTACTAATTTCTTCTATAGGACGTTCAATATCATCCTCACCCAAATACTCACCATTTTGGATTTCCAGAATTACCAAGGGAATCGTACCAGGGTTTTCGACCTTATGTAGGGTTGCTGCTGGTACATAGGTTGATTGATTCCGATTGAGTAATATTTCTCCATCACCACAAGTAACCTTGGCCACACCAGAAACCACAACCCAATGTTCATGACGATGATAATGGATTTGGGCTTTAATGCCGTGTTTAGGCTTAATTTCTACCCGACTGATGCGATAGTTTGTCCCTTCTTCAATTACTTCTACATAACCCCAATAGCGATCGCCTGAGTGAGCAGAATTTATACTCAGATTTGAGGGGGTTTCACAGTTGTTTGGATTCATACAATTTTAGATTTTATATCAGTCTTTTGAAATCTTTTTTCTCTAATTACTTGTTGTAAATGTCTTCAAGCTATCTGCATTCTTGGGCTTCATAACTTGTTTAAATTGCAGTTTAGGAAGGCATATTTAATCTTCTTTCACCGTAACGGATTAATCTTTCTATGGTCAAAAGACGATTTTCCCAAACTTTAACTTGATAGGAATTGGTGAGATTTTCTCCTTGCATCCAGTTGTAAAATTTAACCTGAAAACGGTTGAGGGTTTTTCTGGCAGTAATTAAATTAATAGCAGAAGGGTTAGATGCCAATTGATTTAAGGCATTTTGGACTTCTTTAGCCTGGTTTATAAACTCAGGCATAGTGATTACAGATATGGAGAATTGACCATTTTTTTGAACTATTTGCCATTCTTTTTGCAAGGCTGCATAACGGAAAGCGGCGGTGCGAAAAGGTTGCCGATGGGGCTTAGGCTGATTTTGATCACCTTGGGTATTATTGAAGATTTGTTCTAGTTCATTATTAAAATTTTCCGCCGCAAATAAGGCATAACCACTAACTGGTAAATCTCGAATTAGTTGCAGTTGATCAAATGCACCGATGTTTGATAAAGATAGAAGGCGAATTCCCGGTACTAATAAAGTAGTACCTAATTTTGTGGAAGTAATCCAGGGTTTAGCTAATCTTTGAAATCTTGGTGTATCTAAAGCATAGGTCATGGGTACAACTAAATCTATATCTCCCTTTCTCGCCCAAACTTCCCAATGTTGTTGAATTTTTTCGATCCGTTCATATTCTGGTAAAGGAAAAACAGCAACGGATAAAATTAAATTTTTCCGTTTTTGTCGCAATGTTGCTGATAGTTCAGCCACAAAATTATTAACTTGTTGGGTACGGAATACTGTCCATTTTTGCCATAAATCTCGTTGACTGGGGGAGATATTGAGGGGATCTATGCCTGTTTGTTTTTGAAATTGTTCTCTGGCTGCTTTACCATAGCCATAGGTGCGACCAACAAAAGGGTCTTGAAAAGGATAACGAATATAATCAAGTTGGATACCATCTACTTTATATTTAGTGACAATTTCTGTATAGAGTTTGATTAAATATTCTCTGACTTGGGGATTAGCTGGATCTAAAAAAGGTTTAGTTTGACCAATGGGAATAATATTACCTTTGTTGTCATAATTAGCCCAATCAGGATTGGCTGTGAGTACGGGGCCTAAATAATCGGGACTAACATTAATAATTTCATTATGGCGAGTATTACCGGCGGCAAATACCCACACCCAAGCGTGTAATTCTAGTCCCCGTTGATGGGCTAATTTAACTGCACTTGCTAGAGGATCCCAATCACGAATCAGGGGGTTTTGTTGGGGTGCAACTTGGCTAGGATAAATAGGATAACTAGCATTAACTGTTTCAAAGAAAACGGTGTTGATCCCGGCTTGGGCTAGTCTATCAAAAATTTTCGCTAGTTCTGTTTCGTTATCAGCTTTAACTATTGTGCCTCTATCTAACCAAACGGAACGGATTTCTGGTTGGGCTAATTGTTTATTGAGAGGAAATTGTTCCGATATTTTAGCTTTAGCTTCTAACCAAATTTGCCTTGCTAGGGCATATTTTTTATCTTCAATTAATAGGGGAATTTTTTGGGCGGTTTCTCTGGCTTGATTTAATGTTAAAACTAAATTATTTTCTGATGTTTGGGGCGAGGAAAATTCTCTTTGTTTGTCTTCTTCTTTAGTGTAGGGTAATTGATTTGTGGTAGATAAATTATAGGCTGATGCTGCTAGGTGGGCGCTTTCTACTCTACCGATGAGATGTTCTAATTCTTCTTGTAGGGCGATCGCTTCTTTGCGATCAATAGGCTGATTAGAATTAGGTAAAACATCCAACCGGACATTTTGTTCTAATTGATTAATGGGATCAATCAAATTGGGACTGATATTTCGGGCAATATCTAATAATCTGGGTTTGCTTAAATTCGGCTTAACCTGGGCAGTAACAACAGGTTTTTTAACTGGTTTAGCTTTAACAATAATACGCTCTTTAGCAGGTTTAATTTTCCCTGGGTTAATAGGTTTTTTTAAACTTGTTTTCCTTGGCTTGGGCGGAGTTTTTGTTTGAGAAATGACAACTTTTTCTTCAGTAACTTGAGATTTAACCGGTTCTTTAGTGATTTGTAGTTGACAATTTGGTGCAGGATTAGCAATTTTAATTTTTCTTTTAGCTGGTAGTTGTAGATAACGATTCAGGGATGCTTTTAACCAAGCAATATCTAATCCCGTAGATGCAACTTGATCTACTCCCCAACGCCAACCTAATAAGGTAGATTTTTCTGTAGTTAAGATGGCGGTTAGACGTTCTTGGGAATTCCAAATTACAGCAGATTTATAATCAGTATCATTGGGAATAATCACACCACCGCGCACTCTCCCAAACAATTCTATTTGATTGACCCACTGAGGAATAATTGTATTTGTAGGTTGTAAATTTTCAGCAGTAGTTAGGCTAAATCCCCAATAACCTCCAAAGAGTTTTTTTAACAATTGACGCACTCCAGGAGAGGATGAATTACCTACCGGTCCACTAGCGATTAAGTAACCACCTTGACTTACCCATTGATCTAAAGCGATCGCTTGTTCTGTGGTCAAAAATTCAATATTAGGTAAAAATAGTACCTTTGCTTTCCCCCAGTCATCTGTAGTTTTAACTTGGCGCAAAGGAATCACACAATAATTAATATTTAGTTTTTGTAATCTGTTAGTAATTCCTTGCCATTGTTCAGGGTTATCTTGACTATTAACAACACTAAATACAGGATTATTATTAATAGCTTTAGCTGGTAATATGCCTAAGATATTACACAAGATAATGTTAATATTGAAAATAGCAAATGCAACCGTTTTTTTCTTCATTAGTAATCCGTAGTGGGAGAATAGTTGTGGGCGCAAAGCATTCTGGCGATAACCTATCGTTGAAACCATTGATTTTCTGTCCGAATGTTTCACCCTAGTTCATACAAGTATTTATTAAGTCTTCAACTCCTGCTACTGGGAAAATACTGACATTCAATTTTTGAGCTACTTCCTCAACTGTTAGATCATCAAGAAATACAGCTTCTCCATATTTTAACATTACACTAGGTAATAAAATTCCCTCACCTAAATCTTGTCCTCTCAGGTTTAAAAGTAAATCATGTCCTGTTAATAAACCAGTCACACTGATACTTTGTCCCCAATAATCGCTACATAAAGCTACCATTTTTACTTCTAAACCTTGGACATTATTTAACTGTTGTACCAGTGGTTGAAAAGCCCTTTCCACAGCATTTCCTACTACCCAAGTTAATTTTCTTTGGGGTTGAATTTTCTCTGGTAATAATGCTGTGGCAGTTTCGCTAAATTGTTTCATAAATAACCGAATTGAACCAACACCATTATCAATTTGTGGATATTCTTCATATTCAGCTTCCGTGGGTAATTCTTCACCTGCAATTAAAAACCATTCGTCAGCTAACCACACCACACTAGAAGCATATTTTTGACGAAATTTCTCAGCAAGTGATTTAACTTGAGAAATTACCTCTTGAGCTTTTTCTTTTGTAACTGGTATTAATTCATCTTCCTGGGGACGAAACCGCGTTAAACCCACTGGTACAATTGCGACTGATGCAACAGTTGGTAATTCTCCTGCATAAAAAGAAGTTAGATCTTCTAATGTTTTTTCTAAATGTTTACCATCATTGATACCTGGACAAACAACAACTTGAGCATGAATTTGTAATCTTCGTTCTTGAAACCAGCGAATTTGTGATAAAATTTCTCCAGCCCGATTATTTTTTAACAATCTAATTCTCACATCCACTTCCGTAGAATGCACGGAAACATATAGAGGTGATAACCGCATTTGTTCAATTCTTTGCCATTCTCTTGCGGTCAAATTGGTTAAAGTTAAATAAGAACCATATAAAAAACTTAGGCGATAATCATCATCTTTTAAATATAAACTAGAACGTTTCCCAGGTGGTTGTTGATCAATAAAGCAAAAGGGACAACGGTTATTACACTGAATTAAACCATCAAATAAAGCTGTGGAAAATTCTAATCCTAAATCTTCATCATAATCTTTTTCTATTTCTAGATGATGGCTTTGACCAGTAGTATCTAATACATCTAATTTCAAAAATTCATCCGCACATAAAAATTGATAATCAATTAAATCACGGGGTTGTGTGCCATTAATAGCCACAATTGCATCTCCCGGTTCAAAACCGATTTCGGCGGCGATGGAGTCAGGAAGCACCTTGGTAATTTTAGCAGGTTGAATGGTAGTCATAAATTAAGGAAAAGGGAATAGGCAAGAGACAAGAGAGAATAGGAAACTTTTAGGTTGATTCTAACTCCTGACTCCTGAATTATTATCTAACAGAATTATCCTTGCCAACCCGCGGCGATCGCTAATAATATAGAAATACCAAAAGCTAATCTATACCACACGAAAATAAATGTGTTTTTGGTTTGCAAGTACCGCAGCAACAAAGCAATTGATAAATAAGAGAAAATAAATGTGGAAATAATGCCCACAATTAACAGAATCACAATATTATCTGGTAATTCTCCTCCTTGAAACATTTTAAAGATTTTCAGACTTTTGTATAAAGTCGCAATAGTCAAAGTGGGAAAACCCAACAAAAATGAAAATCTGGCTGCTGTCTCCCTTTCTAAACCCAGAAATAATCCAGTAGTTAAAGTTGAACCAGAACGAGAAACTCCAGGAATCAAAGCTAAGGTTTGTCCTAATCCTACCAAAATACCATCTCGAATTTCCAGCTTTTGAAAATTTCTATGCCGAGTACCAAGTTTTTCCGCCAACCCTAGCAATATTGCCATAATTATTGACATGATAGCAATAACTAAGGCACTTTCAGGAATCACATCTTTCAACAAAAAACCAATCGTTAAAGCGGGAACTGTCCCCACAGCGATACCAACAATAATTTTCCATTCTTCACTTTGCCAATCTTTAGTTTTAAAGGCTTTGATAGCACCTTTGACTAAACTGGAAATTACAGCCCAAAAATACCACAAAATTGCAATTACACTACCAAATTGAATAGCATCAACAAAATCTTTAGAACCAAGTTCTTTCCAAGCAAATATCTTCGTCACAATTAATAAATGTGCTGTACTGCTAATTGGTAAAAACTCTGTAATTCCTTGGACAATACCTAAAATAAATGCTTGTATAATTCCGGGAATTAGATCAACTTGAGTATTCGATGTTGTATTAGATACTAGTATTTGTAATAGATGTGATGATAGTAAATGTATATTAGTTGGTTCTAAAATGATTGCCATTAACCAGACTCCCAAAATCAATGCATAATTTTAGCAAATTATCCGACTGCAATTACTTGTGGTCAGTCTTTTTTGGCAAAATCTGATCAGAGAGTCCTAAGCTGTTACGTTAATTGTTTTATGACTGGTGGGTAAATTCTCAATCACATAATTACATAAATCCAATAAATCATAGTCCAGACTGTGATTTTCCTTAAATTTGTAGTACAATTGTTCTACACAAACAAAAAACAATGCTCGTTCTGGTACACTGCGGCGTAAGTGAATGAACCATTTTCAAGCTTTGTAGTCTATCAAATTTTCGGAGCTTTTAATAGTCATGTTATTTATGCCAACCTGCACTAGGTCACAATTTACTATTTTACGTCGTCCTCCAATTAGTCGTAGACAACTGCATTTAATGGTTTTCTCAAAAGGTGGCAATAGACGTAAATATGGTGGAACTATAACAAGGCATGGATTTAGAAAAGGTGATTTTGTAGAAGTTACCCAAGGTTAAAAAACATTTTTCGGATGGGTTAGTAGGGACAGGGAAAAACAAGTTTCAGTTAGTGATTTTAACTGGAAACGATTAGGACAATGTAAAGTTGAAAAAGTCCGATTGATACAGCGAAACACGGGTTTAATCGTGTTATCAACTCGGAAAATGTTTAATTTAACGGCGTTGAGCCATTAAATTAAACACGCTATCCCTCCCCACCCTGCTTCGCTGAGGATGGGGTATCTTATGGAAGACAAGATGAATAGTTGTATTTTGATGGCAGAAATCTATGATAACCCCCAACTGCGTCACACACCAGACGGGTTAGAAGTAACTGAAATGATAGTTCATGTACCTGGCGCAAAACCAGATGATCCTTCCCATCCTTTAAAAGTAGTCAGTTGGGGAAATTTAGCCAAAGAAGTACATCAAAATTATCATGAGGGCGATCGCGTCATCATTGAAGGACGCTTAGGAATGAATACCATAGATCGTCCTGAAGGGTTTAAAGAAAAACGCGCAGAATTAACAATTCAAAAAATTCATCCCCTTGGCCAAGCTGCTTATACCAGTTCACAACCAGCAGCTATACCAACTACACCAGTTTACCAAACCCCTGTAGCGCAACCAACCTACAGCCCTACAGCCTATGAATCAAACTATCCCACACCTGCCCCAGTGGCACAACCTCAATCCACATATCAACCTGTACCTGTACAGTCTCCAACCCCTGTAGGAGTTACCCAAGAACCGGATCCAGACGACATCCCATTTTAAAAGTACAAAGAGGATAGGGGATTGGGTAGGAATTACCCATTACCCATTACCCTAACCCCCACTAACTTCACCCCATTCCCGAATTGCCGGAAATACGGATGAATAATCATCATCTGGATAGGACATTTTCATAGTAGCCTGGAGGATTTGTCTCACACCTTCAATACTATTGAGATTCAAACCCAAGGATTTAGCTTCAGAGATAAATAAATCTATTTCTTTGATCAATTGTTTTGTCGGCAAGTTGGCATTATTGTAATTACCATCCAACATCCGCCGCAAATTTTGATCAAAAGTCGGTGCATAAAGTTTACTTTCGCGCAGAACTTGCATAAATAAATTAACATCTATGCCTTGCAACTGGATATACGCCAGACTCAGAGCAAAGCTAGTTGTCAGCGAAGCAATTAATTGATTCAGTGCCAGGGTGAGGTTTGAGGCAGAACCCACAGCACCTATATATACAGGATTTTCTCCAAAATGCTGGAGTAACTTTAAATGACGTTGGTACTGTTCCTCCTCCGCACCTACCATAACAATTAATTTGCCAGTTTGAGCTTCGGGAATACTACCGAGTACGGGCGCTTCTATATATTCACCACCAGCCGCAACTACTGAATCTCTGATTTCTTGGCTTTCTAAGGGGGTAATAGTCCCCATTTGAATGATGCTGCGTCCTGATAACGTATGCCAAGAAGTATCCGTCAGTAATACATGATAAATAGCTGCGGCGTTAGAGAGCATTAGAACAATACAGTCAGCAGCGCGGATTGCTTCACGGGGTTTTGTGACAATTTGCGCCCCTGCTGCCCGTAGCGGTTCTAATTTTTCTGGGGTGCGATTATAGGCAATTAGCTCTATATTGGCTGCTAATAACCTTTGAGCCATCGGTAGCCCCATCAAGCCAGTTCCCAGAAATGCCACCTTCATGTTTCATGTTCCTTTGTCAGTGGTCTGTTGTCCGTTGTCCGTTGTTAGGCAAGGGGCAAGAGGCAAAAGTAAAAATCCCCTGCTCCTCTACCCGCTGCCCCCCTGCCCTGCGATACTAGCCTCCGGCAGCAAAAGTCACCATAATTACTACAGAAAGTAAGATGCCGGGAGATAGCAGAGTTACTAGCACTAACAGATCATGAGCAGTCATAATTTTTCCTCTTGGGTAGATTTTTGACTTAAATATCATCTCTGTTATGCTAATGCAATCAAGACTAATACAGGATTGTTAAAGAGATTTTTAACTTTTCTCCCTAATTTCTACTCTGGTACAACTAATCCCTGGAGTGATTGTGATGCTTGTTCTTCAGTCAGTCCCTGGCTTTGAACTAAAACTCCAAAGTTTCCTAGTCCCCCTGGGTTAATGAGTTGGTGTAGTCCTTCCCGTCGTTGTAGCAACTGTGATATTGGTTGCTGTTGCCAGGAGATAGCAGCTAATCTTTCACCTATGCCCAACGCCATTAAAAATAAACCTTGTTGCGTCCAACCAACCTTTTTTAATCCACGGCTTTCACCCCAAACAGATAAGGCTGTAAAATCAACATGGGCAGTGATATCTTGTCTGCCAATATTGACATAAGGATTATCATGATGACGATGTTGGTAGTAGCACTGGAGAGTTCCCTGCCGTCGCTGAGGATGATAATAACGATCAGCATGGTAGCCATAATCAATTGTTAACACATACCCCCGTTCCAAGCAGTCTGCCACTATACTCAACCAGTCCAAGGCGGCTAAATTAATTTCACTGCGATAGCCATTTTCATAAGTATTTTGGCTTAAATTAATTCCCACCAAATCAAAATATTCTGCTAGTTGCGGCGTTGATGGTTCTCCTATAACTTCAATAAAGATAGGTTGAGAATTATGTTCGGCAATGGTGACATAAATTTCGCGCAATTCCCCAGCTTCTAAAGTGAATTGATGGACTGGAAAAGCATCCAATAATTCATTAGAAAAACAGCAACCAGTCAGAGATTTAGGTTCTATTTCCTCTAGATTACACCACTTTACAGAAAAATCTTGTAACAGTTGTTGTTGTTCTTGTTTTAAAGTTGATGATTTCTCAACAATGATGTATTTAACAGCCGCAAAAAAATCTGGGTATTCTTGCTTGATGTAGTTGAGAATATGGGATGCTAAGATACCTTGACCTGCTCCCATTTCTACCAAAGAAAAAGAGATGGGTTGATCTAAAATCTCCCACATTTGGTAAAATTGCTTTGCTAGTAACTCCCCAAAGTCAGCCCCCAAACTGGCAGATGTGAAAAAATCACTCCCCCGAAATCCGATTTTGACATCGCTGGAATAATAACCATATTGTGGATGATATAACACCATATCCATATATTCTGCAAAGGTAATGCGTTTTTGGGGACTGGTGATAATGCGATGGGATATGGCTTGACACAATGCGGGATGGGAGTCCATAAAATTTAATATATTCACAAAGTACGTAACCTATGTCGCATTTTGGCTTAGGTTCTATAAATAGTCCGCTAATTCTAAAAACTCCTGGGATCTTTCAATTAGTATGCTACAAACATTATTTTATATTCTTATAGCATAATTTAATTGTTTTTCAGAGATGTCTAATGAAAAAAATATTTCTAAAATGGCAACGTCAAACTAGAAAAATGGGATTTTTAGCGGCTATGATGACCGTGAGTATGGTTGCTTTCTTCATGCTATCATTTCCCTTAAACGCTCAAATTTCTCAATCCACAGAATTACGGGGAGTATGGTTAACAAATATTGATAGTGATGTTTTATTTGAGAAAGAACGGTTAAAACAAAGTTTACGAACATTACACCAACTCAACTTTAACACCGTTTATCCCGCCATCTGGAATTGGGGATATACCCTTTATCCTAGCAAAGTCGTCGCCAAAGTCATTGGTAAATCAGTTGACCCTACCCCCGAACTCCAAAAGCGAGATATGCTCAAAGAAATAGTAAGGGATGGACATAAACAAGGTTTAACAGTAATTCCCTGGTTTGAATTTGGATTTATGGCACCTGCTGATTCACTTTTAGCTAAAAATCGTCCTGCTTGGTTGACAAATCGTAGAGATGGCACAAAAATAGTCAAGGAAGGAACACATAACCGAGTTTGGTTAAATCCTTTTCGTCCCGACGTTCAACAATTTATTCAAGATTTGATTGTCGAAATAGTCAAAAATTATGACATTGATGGGATTCAATTTGATGACCATTTCGGCTTACCATCAGAACTAGGATATGATGCCTATACCACAGCATTATATAAGAAAGAACACAAAGGTAAACTTCCCCCCGCAGACTTCAAAAATCCAGAATGGGTAAGTTGGAGAGCGAATAAAATCACTGATTTTATGAAGCGAGTATTTGTAGCAATTAAAGCCAATAAAAAAGATTGTATCGTTTCCATCGCTCCTAATCCCCAGCGTTTTTCTTATGAATACTTTCTTGCAGATTGGCAGAAATGGGAAAGAATGGGAATAGTTGAAGACTTAGTTTTACAAGTTTATCGTAATGATTTAAATGTCTTTATCAGCGAATTAGAATATCCCGAAGTTAAACAAGCCCAAAGTCATATTCCCGTCAGTATTGGGATTTTAACTGGTTTAAAAAATCGCACAGTTCCCATGGAACAAATCAAAACCCAAATAGAGAAAGTGCGAGAGAGAAAATTTGCTGGCGTTTCCTTCTTCTTCTACGAAACCCTCTGGAACATGAGCCAGGAAAAACCCCAACAACGCCAACAAACATGGCAAAAAATCTTCCCCACACCCACAAATTACCCCAACCTATTAGCAAATTGGAAACCGTAATTAAAAGGCAGGAGGAAGAAGGCAAGAGGGAAGAGGCATTCCTAACTACCGATACCCAAACGCCCAGCTAAAGCAGGAGTTAAAGGTAAAAGAGTAGCAATCATCAAAAACAAAGCCAAAAGGCATAAAGCCGCCCTAGCATCATCTGGTTCAGAGATTTCATTTAAACTAGGGCGTTCTAAATCGCGTTGTAAAAACAGAATAACAATAGCCCAATACATCGCTAAAGGATTACCTAATGATACGATAGCCAGTAAAACTATCGTGGCAAAAGTGGTTCTTCCTGCAGTTTTGCGTCCATAAATCGCTTGCACAATTCGCCCTCCGTCTAGTTGTCCAGCGGGCATTAAATTCAACGCAGTGATCACTAATCCTAACCAACCAATAATCACCAAAGGATGAATATTCACCACCGGAGACTGTAAAGCCGAACCGAGGACAACTCGTGCCAAACTACCGACTAAAATCGAACCTTGGAAGAACTGATTGGGTAATTGGAATAAACTGCCAGGGTGAGAAAGTAGCAACCCTATCACCAGTAATAATAAAGAAGTAATCCCCCCAAAAGCCGGTCCTGCCAAAGCAATATCAAATAAGGCCTTGCGGCTAGGTACAAGGGATTCAAACCTAGTAATTGCCCCAAAAGAACCAATTTGTACTGCTGGTAAAAAGAACGGCCAACTTAACTTCACTTGGTGACGACGTGCTAACAACCAATGTCCAATTTCGTGAGATAACAAAATTGCAGATAAACCTAAACCAATAGGTAAAGCTTCTGCAAACCGTTCAGGGTTACTAAATAAATCGAAATTCTGTAATATACCCCCAACTTCTAAACTTGTAGCGATAGTTGCTATCAACAAAATTACGGCAAAAACTTTTTGTCCTACCTGTGCTGGACGGGGATCGGTACGGCTAGGTAAAACAATAACTACAGGTTTACCGTCAGTATTTTCTACTAAAAACAGCCGATATTTATCCTCTAACCGTGCTTGTAAACTTTGTGTCAGTCGGTTGTGAACTGCTTCTGGTTCACCCCGCAAGTTGCCTTTAAAAACTACTCCCTCTTGGTAGGGAATGGTTTCTGTGGCAAAAAATGTTTCAATGCCAAAAATGCCTTTAATGAGGCTTAAATCTGCTTCGGATATGGGGGTTGGTTCTAATTTCAGTTCTGCGACGATGACTGGACTGGTTTTATCCCCTTCGCTTAAACCTTCAGCGGACAGTCGTTCTGTTGCTCTTTGCTTGAGAATAGCATCTTGACCAGCAGCCCTTAACTTTCTGCCCAGGAAAATATACAAACCCGCAGAAGCTACCACTAGGAACAATATCCCGACGATATTGATATAAATGCCAGCAGCAAATAGTCCAAAGAATAACAGCCAGGGAGTCATTAAGACGACGGATTGTAACCAGGCTAAGATACCTAGTTTACCAAAAGGTCTGGCGCGATAGAAGCCCCAGCCTAAAATGCCGGACGCTATCAGCACAATGGCTGCAATTATAGGAGTTTCTGATGAAGTAAACATTGCTAAACCTTTGCTGTTGAGACCGAAGCTAGTACCGCAGTGCGGAATTAAAAATTAAAAATTAAAAATTAAAAAAGCAGATTACACAAGCTTTTGTCGAATTTTTAATGGTTGATTGACCGTGAATTGTAGATTTTGGATTAAAAAAAATTTGGTACAAGCCCCGTCCTTGAGGACAGAAAAATACTCGCTGCGCTGCGTACGCTTCGCTAACGTCAAGCCCAAATTCATTTTCTTCAAGCTCTACACTTGAAGCTGGAGTCAATCCAAAATCGAGTGACTTACGCCTTTGTGTACTAGTACAAGTCTGTTTTTCTATATATTTTAACATTTTTGAGGATAAAATCAATAAATAAGTTGATTTTTCTTCTGCTCAAATTGCGCTATGTTGTTGTGACACTACACGCAGTTATCAAGCTTCAAATAATATTCTTCTGTTAAAGAATTGACAAAGTGCAATTTTCATGAATTGAAAATTCGGCACAAGATCAGGGTCTTAAAGTTCTGATGCTGTCTGAGGAGCAATAATTTCTCCTGTTCCCAGTTTTAATATCATATCCTGATCGGTAATTAATTGATTGAGTTCTTTAACTCGTAAATTCATTTTTTCGCAAGCTTGGCGTAATTCTTGAGCAAATGTATTAATATCATCACCATAACCACACTGATAAGCAGCGGTTTCTATTCCTTGATTTGCATTTGCTCTAGCACAATCTACTAATTCTGTATCATGTAAGGGTTGTAAAGATGCCATAGGTTAATTTGTCAGTAATTATTTATATTATGTCTTTGGGCAATACTATGATTTATTCAATGTTGATTCATCTCTCTTCAGGATTAAAAATAAATATTTTTTCATTATAAATGTAGGTTGGGTTGACACAAGGAAACCCAACATATTTAAAATTCTGTCTATTCATAAATTGAACCTAAATACTTATTTTTGATTTATAGAACTTACTCACAAGTCACAGAGACACAGAGTTCACGGAGAAATGAGGTTTGGAGAGATATTTTGCGTAAGTTCTGATTTACAAAAAGATACATTAAAAATTTATATTTGTACTCTTCCTTGGGATATATATTAGATAACAAAATAGTTTAGGTAGGACATGGGGATGGGAATATGGATATTAATGATTGGCAACAAATTGATCAATTTCGGGGTTTACAATTAACTTTACGCGATCGCTGGAAAACAAGCGAGTTATTTGACAATAGCGAAGCGGACATTTTAATTATTCCCTCTTTGAGTATAGATCAACGAGAACTTCTCAAGGTAGAAGGTTGTGAACATTATGAAGAAAGATTACTTTTTTCCTTAATTAGGTTACGAAATCCCCGAACTAGATTAATTTATGTGACATCAATGCCACTGCATCCCAGCATCATTGACTATTATTTGCAATTACTTCCTGGTATTCCCTTTTCTCATGCGCGTCATCGCTTGTTATTACTTTCTACCTATGATGCTTCTTTAAAACCCCTCAGCCAAAAAATATTAGAACGTCCTCGGTTATTAGAAAGAATTCATAAAGCTTTGCGGTTAGATAAAGCTTTTATGGTTTGCTATAATTCGACATTTTGGGAAGCAGAATTATCTTTAAAATTGGGTGTACCTTTATATGCTGCTGCGCCAGATTTGCAAATTTGGGGAACAAAAAGTGGAAGTAGACAAATTTTTAAAGAAAGTGGTATTCCTTTTCCCGATGGTAGCGAATTAGTCAAAAGTTCTGAAGATTTAGCTAATGTTGCGGCTAATTTATGGGAGCGTCAACCAACATTACAAAGAATAGTAATTAAGTTAAATGAAGGTTTTTCAGGTGAAGGGAATGCACTATTAGATCTAAGAAAAATCATAGATTTTGCCCCAGGAAAAACTGATCATATTCAAAGAGTAACAGTAATTAAGAATAGCTTCCCCAATTTACGTTTTCAATCTATACAAGAAACCTGGGAAAACTTTTCTCAACGCATTCCCGAATTAGGTGCAATTGCGGAAGCTTTTATCGAAGGAGAAATTAAATATTCTCCTAGTGTCCAAGGTAGAGTTACACCTACTGGGGAAGTAGAAATTCTTTCTACCCATGACCAAATTTTAGGGGGTCCAGATGGACAAATTTATATAGGTTGTCGCTTTCCTGCGGATGAAAAGTATCGCTGTCAATTGCAGGAGCTAGGTTTAAAAGTTGGGGAAAAATTAGCCGAAAAAGGTGCTTTAGAAAGATTTGCTCTTGATTTTGTGACTGTGGACGAAGGTAATGGTAAATGGAATATTCAAGGGATTGAAATTAACCTCCGTAAAGGAGGAACAACTCACCCATTTATGACATTAAAATTATTAACTAATGGCCATTATAATTTTGAGGATGGCTTATTTTATAGTCAACAAGGTAGACCTAAATATTATATTGCCACTGACAATTTACAAAAAGATATTTATAAAGGCTTATTACCAAATGATTTAATGGATATTATTGCCCACCATCGCCTACATTTTGATAGTGGCACGGAAACAGGTACAGTATTTCATCTTATGGGTTGTCTGTCTCAGTTTGGTAAATTAGGATTAACCAGTATTGGTGATTCACCCCAAGAAGCGGAAGATATTTATAACAAAGTGATTGAGGTTCTTGATCTAGAAACTAGTGGTGATCATAATTATGCTATATCTGCTGATTATAATTTTCCCATGACTGGAGATGGATATAGTTGTTAATCACAAGAGTTTAGGAGTTCAGGATGAAGAATGATAAAAGATCAGGACTTACGGAAAATATCTCTCAAACCCTATTTTCTTCATGTCCTTCGTTCCTATCCCTACGGGACGCTATGCGAACGTGGTTATTTCTTTCCTGACTTGTGCGTAAGTCCTAATATCTATAATAAATGATTCAAGGGTAATGAGAATTTTTTCCATAACCACTGCAAAATTAAAGTTTTGTGCTTTATTTACAGGAATATCTACAACTCAGGTGAATAGACGCTAAAATTGATAAAGCCTTTGTATTTTCGTGGTTTTGACCCAGATAACTCAGAGTGCGGTTAACTGCATAAATCCCCATTGTCAACGTCCCTATCCCCAACCCTGGGGAAACAAATTCTGTAACAGTTGTGGCGCACCGCTACACCTGTTAGACCGTTATTTCTCCCTAAAACGCCTTGGTGAAGGGGGATTTGCCCAAATTTACACCATTTGGGATGAAAAAACACAAACGGAAAAAGTGCTAAAGGTGCTGGTGGAGACTTCACCGAAAGCGCTGGAATTGTTCATGCAAGAAGCGGAAGTTTTAAGTAGTTTCCGTAGTTTTGGTGTGCCTAAAGTTGATGCTGATGGTTATTTTCAAATTAATTTGGTTAATCCTAAACCCCATCAATTGCCTTGTTTGGTGATGGAAAAAATCAATGGCTATACTTTAGAGGAAGTATTAAAAAGTTCTCCTCAAGGTTGTGCTGAAGATTTGGTAATTGGTTGGTTTATTCAAGTTGTGAAGATTTTGGAGGAATTGCATAAACGCCAAATTATTCATCGAGATATCAAACCTTCTAATTTAATGTTGCGTACTTCCACACCTGCAACACCTGCTAAGGATGATCAATTAGTATTAATTGATTTTGGCGGTGCTAAACAGTTTAGTGGTTCAGTTTTGCGATCGCATCCCACCTCTACACGATTATACTCTTCCGGTTATAGCCCTCAAGAGCAAGTTCGCGGTGGTAATGTTGGACCAGCAGCAGATTTTTATGCGTTGGGTCGGACTATGATTCAATTACTTACAGGTAAATATCCCCCAGAATTGGAAGATAGTCTCACAGGCAAATTACAATGGCATAATTACCGACACATTAACCCAGATTTAGCCAATTTGCTAGATGAAATGGTGGAAGATGATGTAAAATTGCGTCCAGCCCATGCCGCTATTATTCACAAGCGATTAATTAAAATTGCTTCTCCATCATCAGGTAAAAATTTACTTACACGTACCAGTAAAACCGTTACTACATCTATTACAGATTTTACTCAAGCAGTCGGTAATACTACTTTATTTATTATTCAAGGCATATTCAAATCTTTATTAGCTTGTCTAATGACTGTTTGGGTAATGATGTTGACGAGTATTTGCGCGGCAATAGGAACTATAATTGGTTTTGTATTGGCGTACCAAACCAGTTTAGGCGATCGCTGGCTAGAATTACTCACCTATCAACTGCCAAATTTAGTTGAAAATCAACCTTACATCGCCGCAGAAACCATAGTATATGCTTTTGCTGGTTTAGGCACAGGTTGGGGATTAACATTATCCAGTTGCTTTGACCAAAAGCGGCGGTTTCTCATTACATCATTAATGGGATTCATCGGTTATAGTTTAGGCTGGATAGCTTGCCAATTCATCACCACAGAAAATAATGCCGAAACATTGGTAGTATGGATGTTAATTTCACTTCCCCTGCTTACCTTGGGTTTAGGTCTTCGCAGCCATAAAATAGCCCATACTGTAATTGCTGGTTTAGGTAGTGCCAACCTCATCGCTATTTTGGTACGTTTAGGGTTAGGACTACATTTATTCCATTTTGCCAGAGAACCCCAGGGATTGGATATATTAGCACCCCTCGGCTTTTTTAGTTTTGTGAGTATTTTACTGAGTCTGTGTTTAAGTATAAGTTATTACTTTATCGTTCCTTGCTTACGCTGGCTGGGTTGGCGGTAATGCTATTCCTGCCTGTTACTAAAAACACAGATACCCCCGGTTCTTTTAAGTTGTGAACCAGAGGTATCTCATATTTGGTAGACTATAAATCTTTCGGTATACAAAGTTGAGACTAATATACACCCTTTCTTCCTATTTGCATAGTTCTGTAATAACAATTTATATAACTTTTGTGAATTCTTTATCATTTCTTTATATTTAAGCCTCGCCAAAGTGGCAAAATTCGTCATTAGTCTTGTTACAGCAGTAGCATTTTCACTACAAACAGTTATCTATGATGAAAAACAGAGTTAGTGAATTAAATTTTTTTTCATGCTAAACCGAATTAAAGAATTAACAACAAATATATCACCCCGTTTGGTCGAAATTCGCCGACATATTCATGCACATCCAGAATTGAGCGGAGAAGAATATCAAACTGCTGCTTTTGTTGCAGGTGTATTATCTGCTAATGGCTTGCACGTAGAAGAATGTATAGGCAAAACAGGCGTAATTGGTGAATTAAAAGGGACTCAACCTAGTGATAGAATATTGGCAATTCGCACCGATATGGATGCCTTGCCCATTCAAGAACGCACAAATTTAGACTATGCTTCTCGCATTTCTGGAGTCATGCACGCTTGTGGCCATGATATTCATACTACCGTGGGTTTGGGAACAGCGATGGTACTTTCCCAAATTACCCCAGACTTAGGGGGAAAAGTGCGGTTTTTATTTCAACCAGCAGAGGAAATTGCCCAAGGTGCAACCTGGATGGTAAAAGATGGAGTCATGAATGATGTTGCAGCTATTTTGGGGTTACACGTTTTTCCTTCCATTCCTGCGGGTTCAGTGGGTATTCGCTATGGTGCGCTAACGGCAGCCGCAGATAGTTTGGAAATTACCATTATTGGTGAATCTGGACATGGTGCGCGTCCCCATGAAGCTATAGATGCAATTTGGATTGCAGCACAAGTAATTACATCATTACAACAAGCGATTAGTCGGACTCAAAACCCATTGCGTCCCGTAGTGTTGAGTATTGGAAAAATTAATGGGGGAAGAGCGCCAAATGTCATTGCTGATAAAGTACAGTTATTAGGGACAGTGCGATCGCTTCATCCAGAAACCCGCGATAAACTACCAGCATGGATTGAAAATATAGTTGCTAATGTTTGTAATTCCTATAATGCCAAATATCAAGTTAATTATCATCAAGGTGTACCCAGTGTACAAAATGATAATGCCTTAACACAATTATTACAATCATCAGCAGAAGAAGCTTGGACTAATGATTGTGTGCAAATCTTACCAGAACCATCTTTAGGTGCAGAAGATTTTTCTGTTTATTTAGAACACGCCCCTGGTTCAATGTTTCGTTTAGGTGTAGGCTATGAAGATAGAATAATTAATCATCCCTTGCATCATCCACAATTTGAAGTTGATGAATCTGCTATTATTACGGGAGTAGTGACCTTGGCTTATGCAGCTTATAAATATTGGCTAAAGTCAGAACTATGATTTGGGTGATTATTTTGATGAAGATGATTAATTATTTTCATGAATTAAACTAATCATCAACATCAGAAACATCATAAAAATCACAGCAATTATAGTCCTTGGTTACTGTATAAATTCAAAACATCAGACTGTCAATTATGCCACCTATCGAACCTTTAGATTCTACCGCATCAGAAACAAGCATTAATAATTGGTACTTAGTAAGTGTCCGTTCTAAAAAAAGAGAAGTATTTTTAAAATATCTCAAATTGGCAATTACTCAAAATCAACTACAGGATTTAATCATAGATATCAAAAGTCCCCAAGATTCAGTTTATGAAGATATTGTGTTATTAAAAATAAGTAATTTCAAAACTGCCTATATCCAACTTAAAAAAATCGAATTTTTCCAAAATATCGAACGTAAACCTTTAGCCCAAGCACAAGTAAATAGAATGCTAGGTATGGGATAAAATTTTTTATGGTAGGGAACAGGGAATAGGGAATAGGGAAGACTTTGATGGCTTATTTTTTAAATTCAGTAAATCAACTTTAAATGTACCTTAAATAAGTAGATAAAAATAAATCAAAGTAGATTAAGTAATGTAAAAAAACTGAAACTCATTTCGTAGTGAGGACTTTAGTCCTCAAAAGAGGAATAAATTCCTCACTACAAACTTTGAATTATTCAGTCTGTTCTAGTTAGCTTATTTAAAAATGTCCCACAACCGTCAACAAACAAAATTAATTATCATTTTTGGGTTGGTTGTGGTTAAAAAAACTCTAAGGAATAGATAATGCAAAAAAGAGTAAAAGTTAAACCAAATGCCAAACAGCAAAAGATTGAAGAATTAGCAGATGGTAGTTTAAATGTACATCTAAAATCACCACCTGTAGATGGTAAAGCCAATGAAGAGTTAATTAAACTATTAGCCAAAAAATTTGATGTTCCTAAATCATCTATCAGAATTAAATATGGGGCAACCTCTCGACAAAAATTAATTGAAATTGATGATATTTAGGAAAATTACCAATCACCAATCACCCATTTAGTACAATTGCTGGGTATGATATTTAGTCTGCAAACATCTACCCAGTAAAACCTCACTATGACTCAAAACTACCGCATTACCTTACTCCCTGGCGATGGCATTGGCCCCGAAATTATGGCTGTAGCAGTGGACGTGCTAAAAGTCATCAGTAAACGCTTTGATATTAGCTTTGAATTTTCCACAGCTTTAATTGGTGGCGCTGCTATTGACGAAACCGGCGAACCTCTACCTGCTGTGACATTAGAAACTTGCCGCAATAGTGATTCTGTGTTACTTGCAGCTATTGGTGGTTATAAATGGGATTCTCTGCCCTCTAATTTACGCCCAGAAGCGGGTTTATTAGGACTGCGGGCGGGTTTAGAACTATTTGCTAATTTACGTCCAGCGAAAATTCTCCCCCAGTTAATTGACGCTTCCACCCTAAAACGGGAGGTTGTGGAAGGTGTGGATATTATGGTGGTGCGCGAACTGACTGGAGGAATTTATTTTGGTAAACCCAAAGGTATTTTTGAGACAGAAACCGGAGAAAAACGGGGTGTAAATACCATGGTTTACAGCGAGTCAGAAATTGACCGTATTGGGCGCGTGGCTTTTGAAACAGCGCAAAAACGGGGAGGCAAACTTTGTTCTGTAGATAAAGCTAATGTATTAGAAGTATCTCAATTATGGCGAGATCGCATAACTCAACTATCCAGTCAATATCCCGATGTGGAATTATCTCATTTGTATGTAGATAACGCCGCCATGCAATTAGTTCGCGCTCCCAAACAATTTGATACAATTGTGACAGGAAACTTATTTGGCGATATTCTTTCTGATGCTGCCGCCATGCTCACAGGTAGTATAGGAATGTTGCCTTCTGCTAGTTTAGGTGCTGATGGGCCAGGTGTTTATGAACCAGTTCATGGTTCAGCCCCAGATATTGCTGGACAAGACAAAGCCAATCCCTTGGCGCAAGTTTTAAGTGCAGCAATGATGTTACGTTATGGTTTAGACCAACCAGCAGCAGCAGACTTAATTGAAAATAGTGTGTTACAAGTTTTACAACAAGGCTATCGCACAGGAGATATTATGTCCCCAGGAATGAAATTTGTCGGTTGTCGAGCTATGGGCGACGCACTGATAGAAATTCTGGAGTTAAAATAACATTACATCGCAAATCTGGAAATTTTAGCATTTCTTGTTAAAACTTTCAGATACACTAATAGCAAATCTATAAATAAAAAGCCAATTGTGTACGCTTTACAACAAGATCAGGCAAATTTTACCTCCCCAAAAAAGCCCCCGTCTTTAGTTGATCCGGCTGTAATTCGGGCTGCTAGTCAGATTTATTATACCTACTGTGGAGTACATCCCGAAATAGTAGGCAAAGCCACCGGAGTCGCAATTAGTCGGGTAACTCATCGAGGTAAAGTGATTTTTACCCAGTATCCAGTGCTATTACCACAGGAATGTTTTGTCGCCTTAAATCAAATTGAATCCTATATGTATTAGTCAATTAACCACTGACAAATAACAATATGGACATTTTGATCAACATTCCCGCCAGTATTATTGTCTTTGCTCTGGGTGCATCTCTCGGTAGTTTTATTAACGTTGTCGTTTATCGGCTACCGACTGGGCTATCAGTGCTGTGGCCACCTTCTCGCTGTCCCAAGTGTTTTAATAGGTTAAAAGCCTATGATAATGTCCCGGTTTTCGGTTGGTTGTGGTTAAAAGGGCGGTGTCGTTATTGTCAAACTAAAATTTCCCGCCGTTATCCATTAGTAGAGACATTAACAGGCATAATATTTTTAATAGTATTTTGGGTTTTTCAATTTTCAATTTTCACCCTGGGCTATTGGGCTTTTTGTATTTGGTTATTGGCTTTATCCCTCATAGATTTAGATACAATGACCTTACCTAACCCCCTGACTAAATCGGGATTAATGCTCGGAATAATCTTTCAAGTGGCTATTGGTTGGTTGTCAGAACCGACTCTAGCGGGACTGGTAAAACGCTTAATGACGGGAATAGCTGGTGCTGTAGTGGGTTTATGGCTGTTTGATGCGATCGCCTTTTTAGGCTCTCTAGCTTTTGGTAAAACAGTCATGGGTGCAGGTGACGCTAAATTAACCGCCATGATCGGAGCATGGTTAGGATGGCGTTATTTATTACTAGTCGGCTTTATTTCCTGCCTTTTAGGAGTATTAGTAGGAGGAGGAGCAATTATCCTTTCACATCACCAAATGGGTCAAAAAATGCCTTTTGGTCCATTCCTAGCATTAGGTGCGGTAATCACGGTTTTTAGCGGTGAAACTATTTTGTCCCACTATATGAGATTATTTTTGCCTGGATCTTAAAAATCACCTTTTTAATCTTTTTTTGCCTCATCCTGATGATTTTATCCAGCCAAACCTCTGCCACCCCTGACTGTAGCTGGCATTACCTCATCAAGATTTTAGATTTTGGTAATATCCAAGTAGTCAGAACTATGACTTTCATGATTTTTAGGATTTTTATGATTAACTAATCATCTAAATAACAACAATCACATAAATCAAACCATCATCCCAATCACACTAATCACATAAATCATAGTTCTGACATTTATCCCCATCAAAGCAATCACACAAATCATAAGATAAAAATGGCAAACAACGAAGAATCACGCGGTTTAAAGTCTCTATTTGATTGGTTCGCAAATCGGCGTAAATCAGGAAGTACCAATTTAGAACGCCAAGAAAGAGAAATTGCCGATGGTTTATGGCATAAATGCCCTAAGTGTGGTGTTTTAGCCTATACAAAAGATTTAAGAGCTAATCAAATGGTCTGCGGGGAATGTGGTCATCATAATCGTGTTGATAGTGATGAACGTATCCGCCAATTAATTGATGCTAATACCTGGAATCCATTGGATGAGCATTTACGCCCTACAGATCCCTTGCAGTTCCGCGATCGCAAACCCTACAGCGATCGCCTCCGAGAAACACAGGATAAACTCGGACTGATAGATGCTGTAAAAACCGGTTTAGGACAAATTAATAATTTACCTGTTGCTTTGGGAGTGATGGACTTCCGGTTTATGGGCGGTAGTATGGGTTCCGTCGTCGGGGAAAAACTCACCCGCATGATTGAACAAGCTACCCAACGCCGTTATCCTGTCGTTATTATCTGCACATCTGGCGGTGCGAGAATGCAGGAAGGAATGCTGTCTTTAATGCAAATGGCGAAGATATCCGCCGCCCTACAACGTCACCGCGATTCTCGACTATTATATATTCCCGTTTTAACCAATCCCACCACCGGGGGTGTCACCGCTAGTTTTGCCATGTTGGGTGATATCATCATCGCTGAACCCAAAGCCACAATTGGTTTTGCTGGTAGACGGGTAATTGAACAAACCCTCAGAGAAAAACTACCAGAAGATTTCCAAACGGCTGAAGACCTACTGAAACATGGTTTTGTGGATGATATAGTCCCCCGCACACAATTAAAAAATACTTTGGCACAACTAATTGCCCTCCATCAACCCACACCCACAACTACACCCAACATGGTTTTGTGGGAAAGCATGAAATTAAGTCATACTGCTGTTGAGTAGGAAGGGAAGTAGGGGGGAGAATTATATTTTTCTTCCTTCTTCCTTCTGAATTCCTGATAGCGTTGACGACAACATCCCAAATATAACCGGACTAGCATCCAATTCCACTAAAAAATGACTTAAGAAAATGCCACCGCTAGTTAGGACTAAAAATAGATGCAAAAACAGCATCTACCGTAGAAGCTTGTAAAGTGGTGCAATGGAGGAAAAAACACAATTCTTGCCTATTTCTTGCCATGAAAATAATTGTTTATATTTATACTGATCCCTTACTAGACACCCCTCCTAATCCAGATGATTGGGGTTGGGAAGTAGATAAAATTTATGAAGATTTGGGCAAAAGAACCCAAATAGAAGAATTATTAAAAGATTGTCAAACAGAACCAGTTAATTATTTATTATTACGTCGCTTAGAAGAATTAGGTGATAACTTAGCACAAGTGAGCGATCGCTTGCATCAATTAGAAAGCATGGGAGTTATAGTCATTGCCACACAGCAATCTTATACCTCTAAATCTACTCAAATTCATGCAGAATTACTGACCTTACTACAAGAAATTCAATATCAACAACGTAGTCGCCGCATCCGTCAGGGACACACCCGCAATCGCCTAGAAGCCTCACCACCACCAGGAAAATCACCCTATGGTTATCGTCGAGGACAGGGTAAATATATTATTGATCGCACAACCTCACCGGTTGTTAAAGATTTTTTTGAACACTTTTTACTCTATGGTTCTGTCCGTGCGGCAGTCCGTTATGTAGGCAAAAAATACGGCAAAAATATCTCTGTCACCACAGGTAAACGTTGGCTAATTAATCCCGTTTATCGCGGTGATACAGTTTATCAAAACAGTGAAATTATCTCCAATACCCATACAGCAATTATATCTAGAGAAGAAGCTGCACAAGTTGATAGACTATTACGACGCAATAGCAGACTGCCATCTCGCACAGCTAGTGCGCCCCGCTCCTTAGCAGGTTTAGTTACTTGTCATCAATGCCAATCACAGATGATTGTTACTCGTGTTACTCAACGAGATCAAAATCAAGAGTATCTATATTTACGCGCCACCAACTGTCCTCAAAGTCCAAAATGTCGTGCTATTTCTTACCAAGTAGTTTTAGAAAGAACTATTGAAACTGTTTGCCGAGATTTACCTTTAGCTGTAGTCGGGATGAATTTTCCCCAATTAGATACTATTAAAAATAATTTAGGAGATGCTATATATAAACAAGAACAAATTCTGGAACAATTGCCCAATTTAATAGAAACAGGAATTTTAGATCCAGAGACGGCAAAATTAAGAGCATACAAACTTCGCACAGAAATCTCCCAACTCCAAGCTAAGTTAGCAATTCTTCCTCCTGTAAATTTGCGTTCGGTAGCTCAAGCTGTTTCTATCCCTCAGTTTTGGTTAGATTTATCAGAAGTAGAAAGACGATTTTACTTCCGGGAATTTATCCAAAAAATTGAAATTATTTGCCACAATACAGAATGGAACTTAGAAATAATGTTTATTTTTTAAATTCAATCAGTCAGGGATTGAGACCCTCAGCTGATTGATTCTGACTCCTTCAATTATTCATCCTGATTTTTAGGGGCTTGTTTACCTTTTTTACCTGCATTCCGCACATTCATCACTTTACCCAATAAATCAAACCAAAAAGGCGCACCCATAGCAATAGCCATACCACTCAGTAACCAACCTACAATCATACTTAAAACACTGAAAATAGGCCAGCCATTAATTCTATATTTTGTTCTATTCATTTGCTGTTGTAAGTTACCATTACTCCAACCAATGGGTAGCTCAACTTCCTTTAAAATCGCATTAGCATCTATTTGATTTATATCTGAAGGATTAGCAGGATCTGGTTCTATTTGAATAGCTTTATCAACAATCATTGCTCGTAAGGCAGAATCCTTAGATAGACGATTAATAATATGAAAAGTATCGGCATTAGTTGTAATTGCTAAAGTGATCCCAATTAAAATGGCGACTCCTTTAGCATTACGTTTGTAAACTCCGCCGGCTCTTTCCATAGAGCTATCAAAACTATTTTCAATTTCTTTCCGTAACAGAATAATTCCTTCTTCTGTATTTTTAGCTTTGATTTGGGCGCGTTTGGCCATAGTTTCAATATTACTAACTATCGAATCTGGCAAAATATCAATTAACTCTTTAACTTTTTTGTAAGTTTCACCATCTTTGTTTTTAATAGCCGCTATGACTTCATCATGAATATCACTACCTTTTCTGATAGATTTGACAATTTCATTAATATTTGGCTTTAAACCTCCCAGGATAATTGCTTTTTCTACATCTTCAAAAATATCCTTTCTGAGAAAGTGTAATTCCCGCAAAGGTTTGTCTAAAATATCTTCGTAATCACCTATATTAGCCTGGAAACTATCTATATATTTATCTAGGCTATCTCTCATCCTGACAATACACATATTTACATCATATTTATCTTGATTAAATTCACTAATAATACGGTTATATTCCTGCTGTAATTTGACATAATCAAGTCCACTATTTCTATCGAATTCACTGGATAATTTATGATTTTGAATGTCACCGTGTAACTGAGTTAAAATCAATCTAATGTTATTTAACCGTTCTTCCTTAAATTGTTCTAATCTGATTTCGGTTAATTTTTTAACAAGTGTTGGCAGTTCGAGTGTATCTATAAAAGTATTAGCAAAATTTTCACCGCCAATATAGGAAGGCGCACTCCGTTTTTGATCGCCGAAAACAGTCTCTTTTTTAAATCTAGAATTAGACCTTCTAAACAAACTCAAGAATGAACCCACTGCCCAGGTTATTTTTCGAGGTAAAGTTGCTAATAAGCCTTTTGCTTCTTGATTAATGCTTTGAATTAAAGGATTACCATAAATTTTATTGACTAATTGAATTACTTCGGGATTTTCTGATTTTTGGGCATCACCAGCTAACAGAATTTCAATTGAGCTTCTTAAGTGTTCTGCTCGCCATTGTAGCACTGTAGTTAATAGTTCTTGAATTTCTGAAGCCAGTAAACTTAAAATTAAGTAAATAAAAATTAGACCCAGGGCTACATCTAAAATAAATGGTAGGCTCATTGACATTCTCCTTCAGGGTAATTGACCAAGTAGTAATGGTAGTATTTATATCATTTAACCGGAAAATTGCTTGTAAACTTCCTTAAAAAATTAATAAGAAAATCTTCGCCAAAAAATTATCTCGATTCCTCATGAACTGAGCTAATTTTGGATCTAGCCATTGTTTTTGAATATTAGGTTCTGCATGGCTCAATTGGAGATTCGCTTTAATCTCTATGTAATCAAACTCAGCACTTAAGTGATTAGCATAGAATATGCAAGAAGGAAGTTTTATTTGGACGGATCTGGAAAAACAACACCGTGCGGTTGCCAAAAAAATGGATTGGTTATGGCTGCTGATATTGCTACTAGCCGCACTAATCTTGTTTTGTATCAACCTGGGCAGTTTATCATTGCAAGATGGTGATGAGGCGATTGTGGCCAGGGTAGCGCGGGAAATTTGGCAAGCTCAAACCAATTCCATCACTTGGTTGTATCCAACTGTGGAGGGTCAAGCATATCATCAAACACCGCCTTTGATGCACTGGTTAATTGCTTGGGCTTATAGTGTTGGTGGTGTGAATGAATGGACAACTCGCCTCCCCGGGGCAATTTTGACAGCAACTTCTGTACCTTTGGTCTATTGCATTGGTAGAGAGATATTTTATCAACGAGGAGCAGCGATTTATAGTGCTTTGATTTATTTAACAATGCTGCCAGTGGTGCGTTATGGCAGGTTAGCAATATTAGATGGGGCGGTTGTCAGTTTCTCGATCTTGATGATGTGGTTTGTTTTGCGATCGCGTCGAGATTTACGTTACTGCTTAGGAATAGGTATAAGTTTTGGTTTAATTTGCCTAACTCAAGGCATAACTGCCATTTATTTAGGTGCAGTGGTTTTAGTATTTCTCTATTGGGATACTCCCAGATTGCTAACTTGTTATTATTTTTGGATGGGTATTTTCATCGGTTCTCTACCTGTATTATTTTGGTTAGGATTTCAAATATTCCACTATGGTTATTCTTTTGCCTTTGATATCAACCAATCCTCTAGCTATATCAACAACATTACTAATGGAACTGTACAGGCACCTTGGTATTATTTGCTAGAAATTTTTAAATGGACGTGGCCTTGGTTCATATTTTTACCACACACTATCCGCGTGACTTGGGAAAATAATAATTTAAGTTGGGCAAAATTGCTAATTATTTGGTGTGGTGTTTATCTATTAATTATTTCTTTAGTTAGTCTTAAACTTCCCTGGTCTATACTCCCTATTTATCCTAGTTTGGCTTTGGCTTTTGGTTTCCAGTTAGCAGAAATCGAAAATGTACCTTTATTCTCAGGTTATCCCCGTGCTTGGGTGACAAGTTTAGCTATATTAGCAGTTGTGGCTTCTGCTAGTAGTATTTATTTTAGTTGGAGAACGATAGAGAAAGCCGAATTACAAATAATTTTTGCCGCTATGGCTTTAACTATGACTTTAGCAGCAATTTTAGTAGAAAAAGGAGATAAACAATTTCTGAAAGTTTTAATTTGGGGCAGTTATATTTCTCTATTTCTCTTAATGACTTCTAACTATTGGATTTGGGAATTGTATACAGCTTATCCAGTTAAACCACTAGCGGCTATGATTACTAAAATTCAGCAAGATGACACTAAAATCTATATATCTTTTCCTTATTATCGTTCTTCCTTAGATTTTTATAGTGATCGCCATATTATTCCTGTTTCTAACGGTGAATTACAACATTATTGGCACTTTGAAAACAAAGCTTATTTTCTCGTCAACACATCTAGCTTAAAAAATCTACAGTTGACATCTATTCAAGTCATAGATCAAATAGACGACTGGCAACTAATTACTAAAGATAATTAGGTAATAGATAATAGGTAATAGGTAAGAGGGAATAGGTAAAAGAATTTTCTCCCCTGCCCCCTGCCTCCTACCAACCTATCCCCCTGGCTCAATTCTTTCCAGGGGGCGAATTTCTGGGCTATTATGACTCGTATTATCTTGGGTCATAATAAAAATACTCAAAACAACTGTACTACCCACAATCAAAGACAATAAAGGACGCTTCAGGAAAATAAAATCTCTAATCATCCTGGCTAAAGGTCGGCTTTGACGACGCAGTGATGAAGAGATCATCATTTGTCGCCAAATAAAGGGATCACGTACATAGTGTCCACTTTGACAAACAACTAGCCTTTCTTGACAATAAGGACAGGTAAACAATCCAACATAGGATTTTATTGGCTTTGTGCGATTATTTCTTTGACAAATGGGGCAAGTAACATAATGATTATCAAAAGTATCTGTACTCATCTACCTCGTCCGCTTGGTCTTTTGATGCTCTATATAACAATAACCCGTATCTAATTTTACTTACAATTTAGGTTCTCTGTCATAGGTGCTAATATTTATGAGCAAAATATGAGAAATCCTAGTAGAGTTTGAGAGGGGAATGAAACCCAAGACATACTCCTTTTAATATTAACCCAAGTTGCTAGTACCACAGGTAGGAATTATTTTTTCCTAGCTTTTGTGATTTTTGTTAATTAATTATTAAGCAGTCACTTGCCCCCATAATCAACCACAATAAAAAATAACAGATACAACTCCACTGATAAATGAGTCTCAAGCCTCGTACTTTAGAAAGGAAGGTCAAGGAATCCCAGATTTTTCCCACACCTTCTGTTTGGTTGACTGAGTTAATTAATCGTTTTCAGCCCTCGCCAGAAACAGTGGTGCTATTTTTAGCTGTGATTATTGGCGGTAGTACGGGTATGGGGGTTGTTACCTTTCACTATTTAATTGAGCTAATTAACAATTTAATGTTAGATAGTCTGATGGTACAGATTAGCATCTGGGGTGCTTGGACTCTAGCAACTGTACCAATTTTAGGTGGAATTATCGTGGGTTTGATGCGTTGGCGAACTCAGGATTTTGGTCCAGGACTGTCATCACTGATTGCTGTTGCTCAAGGTAAGGAAACCAAGAAACCCTTGCGACCCGTTACAAAAATGATTGCGGCGGCGGTTTCTTTAGGTACTGGTGCATCTTTGGGTCCAGAGGGGCCAAGTGTGGAAATTGGTACTTATTTTGGAGTTTTATTGTCTGATATATTACAAGTTTCCCAGGAACGTCAGCGTTTACTCTTAGGCACTGGGGCTGCTGCTGGTTTAGCGGCTGGTTTTAATGCCCCTATTGCGGGAGTATTTTTTGCCTTAGAAGTCGTGATGGGAACTACATATTTTGCTAATTCCGCAGTGAGTGTAGTTTTGCTGGCGGCAGTGGTAGCAGCCTTAATTGCTCAAATTGGTTTGGGTTCCCAGCCTGCTTTTGCTTTACCTGCTTATCAAGTGCGTAGTTATTTAGAATTACCTCTGTATTTGGGTTTAGGGGTGGGTGCAAGTTTAGTTTCTCTTACTTATACTGAATTAATTCGGTTAGCAAAGGCGAGTTTTGCCGGTCATCTCCCAGGTTTAAAACTATTAAATAAAATTCCTCAATCAATTCAGCCAATTCTGGGTGGTGTCATTCTCGGTATAGTTGGTTGGCAATACCCCCAAATTTTGGGTATTGGCTATGATACCGTACAAGCAATGCTCCAGGATGAGGATTTTTCTCTGGAACTTTTATTAATATTACTACTGTTAAAATTGCTGATGACCGCAGTGAGTGCAGGTAGTGGTTTTGTGGGTGGATTATTTGCACCCGCGATGTTTTTAGGTGCGTCCTTTGGCTCGGCCTATGCTAAATGCTTAACTGTGATAGTTCCAGGAATTGGGGAATATATGGCTGCTGCTCCCGCTTATGCAATGGTGGGTATGGCTGCGGTTTTAGCCGCCAGTGTGAGAGCGCCTTTAACAGCAATTTTAATGTTATTTGAATTAACTCGTGATTATCGGATTGTTTTACCTTTAATGGCTGCGGTGGGTTTAAGTGTTTGGTTAATAGAACGGATTAAACCAACGGTAGATACTAATGCTAATCTGCAACAGATTGGTTTACCAGAATTGAAGGATGAAAAGGTGGAACTGTGGCAACAAATGTTAGTAACAGATGCCATGCACAGTTGTCCGCAAAAATTACCAGCCAATTTGGGGGTTGTAGAGGCAGCAATGGCAATGATCCGCGATCGCACACGCAGTGCTTTAATTATTGATGATGCTGGTCAATTGGTAGGAATATTGTCCCTGGAAGATATTAAGCGGACTTTGACTCTGTGGCAAAATCTCCCCCATTCATCTACTGAAGTCAACGGAATTTTATCTAGTCAAAAATTAATAGATATTTGTACAACGGATATTCTCTATGCTTGGGAAGACGAACCTTTAGCGGAAGCTTTAGACCGGATGGCATTACGTGGGTTACATCAATTACCAGTTGTGGCTAAAGATAATCCTGATTGTATTCTTGGTTTATTAGAAAGGGAACAAATTGAACTAGCTTGTAATTTAACAGCTATCACTAAGGTTCTAGATCAGTATTTTGATAATTCCCAAACCTAAAATTACCCAATCACCTATTCTCTATCATCTTTTATAGAGGAAATTGGTGATGGGTCAATAGTTAATATTCAGCCGTCAGGGGTAAAGCTAAACCACTGACAACTGATAACGCACAAATGAATAATGACGGGTAATTTTAGATTTCAGATGAAAAAAATTCGGTACAGGTCTGGAGTCCTGAAGTCCTGAAAAATCGTTAACCCCAAATCCAAAATCTTTGAGCTTCTACACTTGAGGGTGGAGTCAATCCAAAATCGTCAATCCAAAATCGAGTGACTAATGACTATTTATTAAGCTGTAGCTTCTACTTCAGTCTCTTGTCCAGATTCTGAATCTACTTGGCGGAGTCGAATATGCTTTTTCCCTAAAGTAATGACGAACTCATCACCAGGTTGAAGATTCATCTGTTTAGTATAAGCTGCACCGATTAATAAGTTGCCGTTTGATTGCACACTAATTCTATAGCTGGCACTACGACCACCACGTCCATTGACACTAGGTGAACTATCTAACTGAATGCCTTCTGCATCAATTAGAGCGTTCAAGAACTTCATCATATTGACGCGCTCTATACCATTTTTGGTAACAGTATAGTAACCACACTGTTTAGCTTTTTCGTCTTTGCTGAGGGATTCTAGCTCTTTGACTTTTGCGAGCAGTTCTTCACCAACTAGGGGTTCAAATTTTTTCTGTTTAGGCATCAACTTAGGTCGAAAATGAATGTTTGAAGTTGCTGATTGGATTTTATTTTAGCGGACATTGAACTAATAGGAACAAAATCCTTTAGTTTTTAGATCAGCCTAGCCAAGTATATTACACTAATGGCCAAAATTGTTGCACCATGATCAATATTCTCAATAAATTATATGAACTATAATTACGATGATGGTAATAGCTACTATAGAGATACCTTTGGTAAATCAGATATGAATTTATTGGTGTAGGGTGACAAGAGGTAACGGGAACTGGTGAAAGACAAGAGGTATGAGGGAACAGGCAATCTTGCTAGAAGATAGAAGAATGTTAAGGTATAACTACCTCTTCAAAAATGATCCTATATAGTATAGTTATTTGATTTGTAAAATTATGCAATATGTGAGGGAAGAGGGATAAAGGACTGGGGAAAGAAAAATTTATAATCACTGGAATATGAAACTAACGACGAGGGGACACTACAGTGTGAAAGCATTGCTAGATTTGAGTTTACAGCCAAAATATGGGCCTGAATCTGTGCGGGCGATCGCCAAACGTCAAGATATTCCTGCCCCTTATTTAGAAAAACTGCTGATAGAAATGCGTCGGGCTGGATTAGTGATCTCAATTCGTGGCAGCGTTGGTGGATACAAATTAGCCAAAAAACCTGCACAAATATCTATTGGACAAATTCTGGAGGCGGTAGGTGAGAATATTACTAACTTACCTCTGAATCATCCCACAGCAGATCAAACAGCAGATTGGGTAACATCGAGTCTTTGGCACAGACTTAACCAAAAGCTGAAAGAGGCTTTGTATAGTATTACTTTGGCCGACCTTTATTATGATGCTCGCAGTTGGCAAGCATCTCTAGGTGAAGAAGCGAATTTTGTCGTTTAATAGAACTCTACAAAAAAGATGATCTAATTTTGTTGGGTATTCTACCCGTCCTTTGATTATTAGCAGGCTTTTCGACCTGCACTACAAGAAATTTTGGGATATTTTTTATTTGCGGCGTTGCTGATTAGATGTATGAAAATGATTTTTGATGATATCCAAACTTTTGTAAAGACTTTCCATCGGAACGTATCTACACCTAAATTCATACTTGGTTTCAGCAACGCCGCAATTTCCTCCTCCCTTTTTTAAATGATCTCTTCCCTTGACTTTCTTCTCTCAGTTCCCTCTGCATCTTTGCGATTAGTTTCTAACCAATGATTGATATAATTTGGTAATTCTTGCTTAGTTCTACTAGCTACATCAATACAAACGTGCCTAGTAATCGCCTTAGCAACTATAACTTCACCTACGGTAATGTCATAGGAAATTTCAAATTTATCTCCACCAATTTTATGTGGTGATAAACTAATCATTAAATTATCACCACAATAAACAGGACGCAGAAAATCTACATTCGCATGAACAATCGGAAAAGCTAGAGATGGATTAGTAAAAAATGATTTAATATTAATACCAGTAGCCACTAATGAAACTTCATAACCTTCATGGCATATTCTTAAAATATTAGTAAAATAAACTACTCCAGCAGCATCAGTATCTTGGAATCGGACAGTGTAGTAATATGTAAAAGCCATCTGACATTTCCTCAGCAGTTTTGAATGGTAAGAAAGACACGATAAAAATAGCCCAAAATTAAACACATTTTGGGCAAATGATTAAAATATTTTTGATTAACTACAATTATAACCCACATTCCGCACTTCATAATGACAGCTTAGAAAATCAACTTAAGGGTTGATAAATATCTTCAGAAGTGGGATTGAGATAAGGGTACTGCAAGTCAATCAAGTTTTGTGCAAAGTGTTGATAGATAATTTCTATTCTTTCCTCAAAGGCATTTTTGTGTCTTTCCCATGCTTCTAATAAGGCATTGGCAACAATTTGACAACGATTCATGCCAAAACTTTCTTGAGGAGCCAATTTTTGTTTTGGTTCTTCTGCTAATCCTAATCCTGGGGCGAGGTATTTAGTAAATAGGGGAATTTCTGGCTTAAAATAAGTTTGAGTTTCTTGATAAATAGTTTGGAGTATATTGCGAATTGCGGGGTAATTTTGACTCTGAAAATCTAGAATACACGCATCATAACGCTGATATGCGGCGGGATTATAAAGAACTTGAAAGTTAAAGGCGATCGCCTCATTATTTAGTGTCTGTGTTAATCTATCCATCAGCACAATTGCCCCTGAAGATTGGACATTAAAGTAAATTCTTCCCAATCCTAAATCTATGTTGTCTGGATCTAGGTTTTCCATGCCTAAATTACTCACTGCCACATAACAACCATTTTGCAAGCGATTTTTAGGCATCCATATTGATATTAATTCCCCCACTTTAGGTAACTTTGTCTGAGGTTGTAGATGGCATTCTGGCTCAATATATAATGTTAAATCATGCTTTTGGACAGCCATACTACCATCAGGTTCTATTCTCAAAATCTGCCAATTGGGTTCATAATGTCCTGTACCATGATTGCTATGATGTAGTTGTTCATAGAAATCTTGATCTACTCCTAAACTATTATTTTCGATTAAATTCAGATGGGATGAACGATGATTATTTGTAGCTAAAACTGTTTGTAGTGAACCATTATAATAGATACCGTAGATAAAATTTCTTAAAAGTATGCTCAAATATTTATGTTTTAAAGACGGTGGATTTTGTTGAAACCTAGTTGCTATGTTAGCTGGTAAAGCAAAAGGTTGATACTGGGGATGGTAAATACAAAAATTTGGTTCTATTCGGATATTTTTGGCAATATCAAATAATGAATCTAGGATTTGATTGGTAGAATCATCAAACATGAACTTATTTTGCACCTCAAACTTTCGACAAATATATTTTTAAGCATTCAGAGTCATGCCAGAATTGAGCTATCAACTTTTTAGGTGAATATGACTCAATAGATTTCAGGTAAGCATTTGTTCTTCTCTTTTCTCTGTGTACTCTGCGTCTGGAGCGGTTTGTTAGAAAAACCCTATGGGAGACTAACAACCACGTAGACGGGTTTTTTGGTAAAACAGAGGAACTAATTGTTGTTCTTTCTGGGTTTGGGGAATTTCTTGTAAACTGGATACAGCTTGGAAAATTTCTGATTCCGAAATGCCAAAAATAGTTAATACTGATTTTTCCGGGATAGTTAACAAATTGTTGGCAACTTTAAACATACATAAACTACTGTTGTCAAAGTATTTTTGATATTCAATTTGATGTTGAATTTGTTGAATTAATGCCAAACCCGCAAATTTAACTACACGGACAATGAAATCTGGATGAGATTCTAAAATTCTGGGGAAAGCATCAAGATAAGCACGAATTAAGGCTAAGATTGAAGGCTGTAATACTTCTAGAGGAATCATCGCTAAATTTAAAGATTCTTCTAACTCTAGGGTTGGGTCTACTATTAAACTAGACAGCCAAATTTTTAAATAACTCGCTAATAGAGTTCCTAAATCAAAAGCTGGATCTCCCCAAGTGCAAGCTTCCCAATCAATTACTCTTATCAAGCAGTTATCTAGTTGTTCCCATCGAGAATGGACTAAAATATTGCTTAAATGCAAATCATTGTGAGTTAAACAAGATGGTTTCCAATCATAAGCTAAATCAGCAATGGCGGATTCTAAACTTTCGTAACGCTGATAGAGACGATAAAGCTCTAATGCGTCTGTAGGAATTGTACTAAATGTTTCTGGATTTATGGATGCTAGACCCTGGGCGGGATTGTAAAAATTGTAGCGAATCTGTCCTGCGGGTGCAGTAGACATAAAATCACGATATTCGCGTTTATTAAAGGTAGCTCGATGTAACCCTGCTAACGTAGTACCAATAGCACTGGCAATTTCTGTAGGGAAAATACTCCGGTGTTGATAAAATTTTCCTAGTTCTGCATATTCGCTTAAATAACTCCGCACTAGGATAGAGTTTTCTTCATCAAATTGTAGTAATGATGATGCGATCGCGCCAATATTACCAAGCACTGGAAATTTTTGTAATAACTGGTGAAACAACCATTCATTAAACAATTCATGGGAATTTTGACTATGATTAATGTTTCGCTCTTGTTTAATCAGCAGTTGGCGATGATCTGCCAATATTACCAGTAAATTACAATTTTTATTGCTATTCTCTGGCAATACAGATTTATAGGCAGTACCATCTTCTGCGCTACACAGCCCTGCTTTGTGCAGATACTGAATAACATTTAGAGAAGATAGAGTTAATAACATGAATTATTTCCTAGTTATTTGAATGGTTAAAGAATTACCGCAGTCAAAATTGAAGTGGCTGTAGCAGTTCTTAATTAATGGTAAAAAATTTACGAAACATTGCTACTCTCTACTAATAGCCCATTTGTGCCGGAAAGACCTGCCAAAATGGCAATATTAGCTATTTTTTTACTTTGTTTGTCTACGGAAGAAACTATAAAATCTTTACAATATCTCTAGTAGAGCTTTGCACCTTGAATAACATGATTACTGTCCCTGAAATAATTGGTATTAGGTATCAACTGTCAACTAAGGTTACTCACAACTGTTAGTAATCTATATTTCTAGTATAGCTGTGAGTAATTTATCCTGTGTCTAATCAGTAATAGTTTACTATTATACCTAATATTTTCTACTTTAGAATATAAATAGCTACACTTGGCTGTCAGCGGAAGTTTTACATCACTATTCACGGGTATTATAACTTACTTTAATGGCAAATTAACAATTTTATATTCAGAACTAATGTACTATATTATTGATGTGAAGCTTAAAGTTATCATAAAATATGACTAATTTCACTGTGGAGGATGTCATAGTTTCTCTTCCCTATCACCTATAACTGTCACCGTGGCGTAGCACCTGTCACCTATAACTGTCACCTGTCACCGTGGCGTAGCACCTGTCACCTGTCACCTATCACCTATCACCTAATTATACCGATGTTGACTGCCACTACTACATCTTATACAACAGTCCAATTTCTACAACGCCAAGCCGCTTCTCTGTTACTGTATCAATCTGTTCTCAAAAACGAAGTGGGTATAAGCTTTCTGAATTTATTACAAACAGTCCGTTATACTGATGCGGATGGACGAGATTGCTTGCAAGCCTATGGCAGTTATTTTCAAGCTTTAGCCAGTAGTGAGCAAACCTGGGAAGAATATCTACTTAAAAAAATTCTCATTGCAGATAATCCTTTTAGCAAATTAGCGCAACAGCAGGAGTATAGCAAATTACCCTCTTCTTTAGTCGCGGCTGTGGAACATGATTTGCAAATATTACAAAGTTTATATGAATGCAACAGTGCCATTTTAAGTGAGTGGGTGCAAATGGCGACTCATTTACCCATTTCTCCCGTCGTCTGGTATCGAGAACCGGAAACAGCAGGAACAGAGACAGGTTTAATGGCAATTATTCCCCAATTACAAAATTGGAGTGATGTGGTAGAAGATTTAGCCACATATTATCGAGAACATGGAACTGGTTTATTTGCTCAATATCGGGCTTTTCGCTGGCAAAATGGGGCGTTAGTGGGTATTACTTATCCTGACTCTGTAAAACTTTCTACTCTGGTAGGTTACGAGTGGCAAAAAGATGCTTTAGTAAAAAACACAGAGTTTTTATTGTCAGGAGAAACAGCACTGCACGTATTACTTTATGGTAGTCGGGGTTCAGGAAAATCTTCTTTAGTTAAAGCCTTGTTAAATGAGTATAGTCATAGAAACTTGCGTTTAATAGAGGTGTCTAAATTAGAATTGCCAGATTTACCTAAAATTGTCGAACAATTGCGGGGAGTTCCCCAGAAATTTATTATTTTTGTAGACGATCTTTCCTTTGAAGAAGATGATGATGCTTTTAAAGCTATGAAAGTAGTTTTGGAAGGAAATGTAACTGCTAGACCGGAAAACGTGGTTGTATATGCTACTTCTAACCGTCGCCACTTAATCCGGGAATATTTCACTGATAGACCAGCCCCCAAGGACTACAATGAAGTCCATGGTTGGGATACAATGCAAGAGAAGTTATCTTTTAGCGATCGCTTTGGTCTAACATTAACCTTTGAATCCGCAGATCAAAAAACCTATTTACAAATAGTCCAGCACTTAGCCGCAAACATCAATATTGATCCTGAAGATTTAGAATTTCAAGCCTTACAATGGGCAACCCGTCATAACGGACGTTCTGGCAGAACAGCAAGACAGTTTATTGACTTCTTAAAAGCAGATTTAGCTCTATTTGGCGAAATTCAAAATCCTACTCCAGAGTCATGATTTCAAGTCACTTATCATGTAATATCAACCTAACTATAACTGTATATTTACAAATGAAGATGTGAGGGATAATGACCTTAATTACCAATAATGCTAATAACTTGACCACACTTAAACCTCGTAAAGTACAACCAACAATATTTAGTTATCAAGTCGTCTTAGGTATAGCTGCTTTTAGTGTGAGTTTTGGTTTAAGTCTTGTTCCCAGTTGGGATTTTTCTAAAGCTTTTTTCACCGGGATAATTACTGTCCTAGCCACCTATTCAGCCGCATTTCTGGTTGATAAACGTCGTAGAACTGATGAATTACGGACAATTGGTTCTCTGCAAAGACGCATTCGAGACATAGAAGGATTAAAATCCCGTATTGTCCGAGAAATACAGCAATTAGAAGAATATCGAAATTTATTGTATACAGAAACTCAGCAACTAGAAAACCAAATTGCTGAATGTCGCAATCAACGGGATAATTTACATCGAGACATAGGTACATTAGCAGCGCAAAAAAAGCAAATTCACTCTGATATTTATAATCTGCAAATCGAATTTCAACACCTAGAAAATAGTAATTTAGAACTAAATAATAGCTGTAATAATCTAATTTCCGAAAAACGCCGATTAGAACTAAATTGTCATACTACTCGCACCGAAATTAACCAAATTCAACCCCAGGTTGATACTCTCAAGCAAGAAAAACAAGCACTAGAAAATGATGTTATTTTATTAGAAAGACTCAAGCCACAACTTGAAGAAAAACTCTATGAATTGCGGCTAGAAATTCAAACCCAGGAACTAAAAATTGTCAAGCAAAATGATTTATTAACACAAACAACTACAACCAGAAATAATCTAGAAAATACCCTCAGTGCTTTACAAAATAAAACATTAGCCCAAGAATCTGAAGTTCATCAATTACAAAATCAAATTTCTCTTTTACAGGAGGAAAGAGATTTATTGCAAAATCAAGTTTGGGAATTACTCCAACAAGTAGAAACAATTCATCCCCCAATGTTAGCCAATAATGAAGAAAGTTCTCTAGAATTATTTCCTTTCGATGAATTATTAGAACCAGTAGATACAAAAAAGCATCATCCAGAAAATTTACCCACAGAATGGCATAATTTTTTAGAAAATCTCCCAGCCTACGAAATCGAAGTTTTAAAAGCTATCGTTGAACAAGATAACCCCTTCCCAACCATTAAACAAATCGCTGAAGCCCATATTACCATGCCCAATCTCTTAATTGATGCCATTAATGAAATCGCCAATAATACCATTGGTGAATTAATCATTGAAACCAATACAGAAGTTCCTGAAATTGTCGAAGAACATTTACTAAATGTGAAAACAATAATTACAAAATATGCGGAAAATTATATGCGGCTTTAGCTGTCCACTTTTCCATGATGCCATTACTCACTCTCTTATTTCAAAACTATATATATCAAGCCTTTCAGTTTGATATTAAGTTTCTTGTCTATTTGTTAAAAAAGGTGTAGCTACCGCCACAGTTTGCGCTCGCTTTGGTCTATGGGTTATCATACTGGTTCAGTGTGGCCTCATGATAATTCTCTCATAGCCGTGGGATTGCGATCGCTCGGTTTAGAACAGAGTTGAAAGTCCTTTAGTGTATGGTTTTTTAGGTAAATTCTGTATCTCATTCCCATAGACATAGGAGTGAAAATTATTCTAGGGACAATTCATGAATTGTCCCTACAAGGGTTTGGAGATTATGTACATTTAATTACCAATAGATGTGTAATTGCATAACATTATAATCAAAGATTTTACTGGAATCCCAATCATAGGGTAGGATAATTAAAAACGTTGATGTCTAGGGCGTTCGTAATCCCTCACGAAAAGACCTTTTCAGCGAACCCTAATTAGGACTTGCTGGAAAAGTCATTCCAGGGAAAGAGAACAAATAATTAGACGGGGGAAACGATAAGTTTTTGTTGTCTGCAATTACCTAAAATCTCATATTAAGTAAGTAAATAACCATGGCAAAATTAATAAATACATCCACGAAAATACAAGCAGCAGGTAGTCCACCAAAAATGATTGAAGAATTTGTTGGACGTTTAAATTCTGGAACAGAATCAGTAAGCATTGCCAGAATGGTTAGTCCTAGGGGATGGAGTGAATGCGGACAAACACCCGAATTTGATGAATACACAGTTGTGTTACGTGGGTTACTTCACGTTGAAACCTATCAAGAAAACTTTGATGTAATCGCTGGACAAGCAATTATGATGACAAAGGGAGAATGGGTTCGTTATAGTACGCCAACTGAAGAAGGAGCAGAATATATAACAATATGTATACCTGCATTCTCACCGGAAACTGTCCACAGAGATGAAGATTGACACTATTAGACCTCTCCAGAAATTAAATGTGCGTTTTCCAGAACCCTTGTAGAGACGTTCCATGGATAGGGAAGGGATTCTCGTCTCTACAATCTTTTTCACCAGATGTCTATTTTATCAATGCTCAGAGACAGTATATAAAACCGAGTCAACAATATTTTTTGGCATATTGTGTCTGATTTGCAATTTCTCTTTACCCCTAATTGAAAAATCTTTCTTTTCTTCAGGAGACATATTAATCACATGAGTGAGAATATTAGCAAATTCTTGAGTATGATGAACATCAACTAAAAAACCATCCTTACCATGATCAATTAGTTCCTTCAATCCATCAACCTGAGAACAAACTATTACTGGTGCATTGTCATTACACCAATGTCTAACTTCTAAAGGAATCATACCAAATGGTTCAGCCAGAGAAGGTACAACAACTGCTTTTACATTTGGCAATCTAAAAATCGCTCTCAAATCTTCTTGAGGAATAAAATTGTTAATCACCCGACCACGAACATTTAACTCTTGAAATAGTCGGATCACATCTTCATAACTACCTTGAGTCTGAGAAGTAGCAAAACTGGTGATAAAAAGAATTAACTCCGCATCATGATTCTGTTGAGATGCAGCAAAAGCTTGAACTAAATATTCAAAACCTTTGTATTTTGCGGCTCTACCTGTAGCAAATATAATATCCCTATCAGTGGGTAAACCATATTTATTAATTACTGCTTGAGCAGGAGAAGTATTTAAAGTTTCAAACAAAGGAAACCCATTAACCAAAGGAACTAATTTCTCTAGAGATGCTTGATAGTCGTGGATTAAATGATTTTTCATAAAATCATTAATATGAGCTACAAAACATTCTGTATAAGTATTGGCATCAACAACAGCTTGCTTTTCCCAATTATATCTGTTTTCATTTCTTGTAAGTTGGTGGATGACTCCAGTGCTGTGGGGAATCCAAATAATAATAGGTTTATTACTATTGTTATATTGAGACAATTGTTGAAAGAGAACAGAAGCAACACCACAATATGGTGTATCATGGAGAAATACAACATTGAGATCATACTTTTGAAAATAGTTAATGATTTGATTTGCCGAACCAATAGATGTGGCTTGCCATTGGTTGACATCAACATACATATCATCACCATTAGTTCCATTTAACTGATAAAGGACATCCCCTGATAAAGATCTGCATATTTGATGAGTTTCATTGAGTATATCTGAACGATACCAAGTACATTTCGGATTGTAAAATGGCGTTCCAGCATAAAAGGCAACTTCTAAACCATGGTGCTGCAAATGTTCTGCAACCACTGGCATTGAGTGAATAAAATGTCTAACAACAGTACCAACACCACAACACCAACTTGCAATGCCATCGTAAGAGAAAAGGTAGATAGCTATGCGTTTAGTTTTATTCATTTTCTCTCAATATCTTGATTATGCAAAAATCTACACTTTGAATAAGTCTAATTGCTGCTTTTTAATTTTACCAATTAAAAAGACAGTAATCACAAATATAATTAAAACACAACCCGACAGAATATATATCAGACTATAATTAGTAGCAGTATCAAAATCTAAATTTTCGATTAATGGTTGACTAAGAACAGGTGATAAAAACTGTCCCATAAATGTTGCGGCTGTTAGTCCTCCCACGGCTCGTCCACGATAGACACTTGATATTTTACCTGTTAACCAAGAATCTAAATTAGGTACTAAAATACCACCACCAAATCCACATATTGTTAAACCTATCAAAATCAGTAGGTAATTATTAAACCAACCAACTATTTCATAACTAATACTTATTAAACCAAGAGATACTACAACTATAGTCATGTAATCTAACTTTTGTTTGATCTTAGCAAATAACAATGAACCAATAATAAAAAATAGTGACATTGCTGCGATCGCTATACTACTCTCTTTGGCGTTAGTACCAGTTAGTGCTTGTAGATAAAAGGGCAAATTTAAAGGGACTAAATATAACATCAGTTCACCTACAAAAGCAGTTATATAAATAAAACTCAACAATTTAATCGGTACATTGATAGATTCTTCCTCAACACCTTGATTTGGCAGTGGATTTAATAACTGTGATTTTCCTTCATTAACTACTCTTTTTGGTTCTTTAATTACAAACAAAATAAACGGTAAAATAAAAAACGCCACTAAATGAACTAAAAAGGGATTACGCCAACTAATGTCAGCTAATACACCACCGATCAATAATGCAACTATAGCTCCTATCCCGATAAAAGCCGCTTGTAGACCTAGAACCTTAACCCGTGTATCTCCAGTATAATAGTCACCAATTAAAGTTGTGACAGATGTAACAATACCAGCCACCGCCAAACCAAGGAAGGCACGAGTAGCCAAAATACCCATTAATGAAGGTATAAAATAACCAACAGAACCCAGGAAACCGAAAAAAATAATTGAAGTAACTAGTATAGATTTTCGTCCCAAATAGTCCACAAGCATCCCAATAAATGGCGATCCTACCAGTATAAAAAATGAAGGTAGAACAACAACCAGCTTCACCAAAAATTCAGCATTTTCCACATTAGCAAAGTGTGCTTGCATTGCCGGGAGAGATGGTGTCAGCGTAGCAGCTGCAAATATAATTAGGGTACTAGATAAAAACAACGTTGTTTTAACAATAAAAGCGTCTGGATTATATTCTGGTTGAATTTGCATTATTTTTTATGGTGATCTAAGTTCTTGAGAAAGAATACAAGAAATTTCACGGTCTACCTTATTATAGTGATTATAGTAATATTTGTCTATATCTTAGGGAAATTATTTATACAGTAATCACGCCTAGCACCCTCAGAGCGAAAACCGCAGTTTTAAAGCAGCAGTGTACTGTTGTTATCAATGAGGGCAGGTTGACCACTACTGTTGATCGCACTATGAACTTCAAGGTAATGGCGCACTGTTGATGGCAAATGGGGATAGTTGAACATTGCATCTCCACCGGCAATAGTCGCCCAAAAGTCACACAAATCAGGAGCTATTTCTGTGGCTTCTGACAGTGATAAATTTAACGGTGCTTGAGTCAGCATCTTCATCATTAACGAGAAAGAGTGATCACCCATCCATTGCCTTGATGACTTTTGTAAATCAGGAATCCCAGGAACTGATTCTAGTCTATAGGACAACACTTGTAACCATTCTCTCCCGTGTTTATCCTGATGAAATTCCATGACTCGATAGGGGTGAGGATAAGTAACTAAAGAACCAGTAGTAATATCATATACACCATCTGCATAAGCTACATCTTGAATATGCAAATGTCCAGTAAATACAAGTTTGACTCCGTAACGGCGTAATAGTTGCAATAATTCTGGTGCATTTTCCAGTATATAGCGATGTCCCATAGGATGGTGCGATTGATGGGGTAAATGCTCAACCACATTGTGATGAACCATCACCAGCACTAATTCATCCCTAGCAGCTACCAAAACATTTTCTAGCCACCTGATTTGAACATCATCCAAACGCCCTATTTGCTCACCCTCATCATTAAAACAATTAGAATTAAGTCCAACTAATCTGACTCCAGGTAATACCTGACAGGTATAGTACATTTGCCCCTGGTTTTGATAGCCAAACTGAGAGTAATAATAAGGAAAATCAGCAAAACCAATTGATTGCTGATCTGCATTGACCACAGGAACATCATGATTACCTGGAATCACATACACAGGAAAAGGCAGTTGGGCTAACCTTTTTCGTAACCAGTTGTGGTTCTCTGGTTCACCATGTTTAGTTAGGTCCCCTGGCAGCAAAAGAAAGTCTAAGTTGAGTTTTATTAAATTTTCTATAACTATCTCAAAAGCAGGAATACTTAATTCTACTAGATGAAACCTTTTTGAAAGATTTAAAATTGTTTGTGGAAGTGCAAGGTGTAAGTCGCTAACTACTGCAAAACGAAATTTGCTAATCATTGATATTATTACAAATGTTTTTTAAATCGTACGTAATTGTGCTGATAAATGATCCCAGAAATTCAGGTGAAGTATATGCCAACGTCCACGTTTCCATTCAATGCAATTTATACCTGTATTGTATAAAATCAGACAAAAATTATCACTACCCACAGCCAACCTTAACATCGTTTTGATCAGCCCCCCATGAGTAACAGCCAACACCGACCCACCACTGGTTTCAGCCTGTTCTACTAATCCTTGCAATGCCGACTGAGCTTGTAACTTAAAAGCTGCATAGATTTTTGATGGTTCATAAGTTGGATGTGTATCAAGTGGTGTATCTCTTTGAGGTAAATGCTCAGATACATGAAAGTTGGCTTCAGACAAATTTTGCTGGGTAATCAGAGGCAAATTTAGAGCTTTAGCCGCATACATAGCTGTTTCTTGCGCTCTAATTAACGGACTAGCACACAAAGCAACAATCTCTAATCGCCCACGATGGTCTAACATTTCATGACCAGCTAACCATTGTCCCATTAGTTTGGCTTGTTCATGTCCTAATGAACTCAGAGGAGTATCCCAATTTTCACTCGGTTTTACTTGCCACTGTGACTGTCCATGTCGAGCCAAATAAATCTTCATAAATTCCCTATCAAATCCTTGGTAATCTTACTGCCAGCGATTGCTTTGAAATACTAATACCAATTCTTGCTGAGGCTACAGACAATAATACACCTAAAATCCTAGATTAAGGGATTATATATGGGCCTTTAGAAAACTGGTATTAGTAATAAAATATTAAAAAGGTTATAGATAAAAACTGAAAATTGCTGTTTTATCTATAAATGCCTAAAACTTTTGATGCTCGTTGATATTTGATATCACTTGTAATTTTTACACCAAACTTCCGAATTAATGATTCTGACAAAACTGAGATCAGGTCAACAACTCGTTTATCTTGTGCAACTTCTGGAGAAATACGTGGGTAAATTGCTAATTCTACTTCACTAAATGGCTTTCTTTCCCGCAGATTTTCTGGCAATCGTAAGTTACTCACATGGGCGCGATCAATACTGCAACGTAAGGCATCTTTTTGATCAAGCCAAACAAAAAAAGTATATCTGTAATCGTCCAGACATATTGCAGGTATCAAGTCTTCACCTTTGATACCATGAGACCTTTCTAGGAAAGTACCAGGATGTTCAATGTCCTTACGTGCCAATAATTGTTTAACTATGGCAACAGATTCTTGTGATGTAGGATCATTTTGGATTGTTTGTTTTTCTTCTCCACTGAAAACATATCTATGATCACGCCGCACACTATATTCATCCTGTGCATCTTTGAAGGCACAAAAAGCATGAGTTATCTTATTACAAGAAGTACGCAATAAAGCACCTGTGGATTGGATTTTATAATCAATGGTGTCGTAGTATACGGCTGTATTTAGAGGTGGAGATTGACGTGAATTCTCTTTTTCTACTATTTTACTTCCCGGCACAATTCCACTAATTGTCATGATCATCTCATCCAACCAAGCATAATACTCTTCATTGGATACGGAATCCATTTCAATCTTTACAGCTAGTTGATTGAAAACGACAATATTTTCCTGCTTGATGTAAACGGCTTCATCAACAGGAACTTGTAAAGTAGGCATATCCATTATTTCCTTTCTCAAATTGTGATTGATTTAAGTTTGTTCAACTTCTTATATCATTTTACTTTGAATATGCACATAATACAGAAAATTATAAATCTTGATATAACAATCCTAAATTACTTATGAATTTTCCGTTCAGTTCGGGAACAGGGAAAAAGGATTTCAGTGTGTACCGAGTCCTATTCAAAAATAAAATATGAGTCCTACCTATGTTTATTTTAAGATCCGCGATTATGTGCAAGCTCAATAGAAATTGATATGAGATTTAACTTTGCTTTTTACATTAAACCATTTCCAAAGCTAATCTTGTTGATATAGATGCCAATAATTCAGAAATCTTTACTTTTAGTTCATCAGGAGAGAATGTTGAACTGAAAACCTGTACATTTGTCGTCGGGTACATAGTGTTAAGAATATTTGAATAATTTCTTTGTCTCGGACCGCGTAACACTAATGTACAAGTCATACTTGTTTTTGGCAATATTACCCTATGAATAGTTTCATAAGAGAGATAATATGATTGCCCAGCCATCTTTGTAGACGGTTTAGTTTTGACAATCGTTTCCTCTCCAACAAAGGTGTAAAAATTTGATAATGTGCGTTTTTCAGGAGTATACTGATAACGACGAAATACGCTGCCTGTATCGGATCTGCTAAAATTTTCACATTCCAAATTTCCAGTTAAAATGTTTGACCAGAAGCTGAAACGATGATCATGAATGAGTTCATCATTTAATTCTTTTTCTGTATAAGGAGGGTTCCAAAGATGTAACGTTAATCTATATCCTTGCTGATGTTCTGAATCAACTAGAACAATTTTGTCAAAATGATTAACGTGACGATAGGAGCGACTGGCTACACGAGCAAGTATCTGAGAATTATTCAATAGATGATTCAGAATAGATGTTATGCATTCAGGTTTTCCTAGCCTATCAATAAACAATAGATTGCTTCTACGTGTTGCCTCAGAACTATCAGTTGGAAGATTTTCAATGATTCTTTCTAACTCATCAAAAGCAATATCTGTAGCTATATCAAACATTAACATTTTACGTACATCCCTGGGGTGTTTTTGCGAAGGATTTAAGCGGAAAAAGAATTAACCGAAGCCCATATACACAAATTAAATTACGTAGTGTAAATCAGACTTACTTCTGGGAAGTATCTCATCCTAAAAATAAAATTGCAAGGATAATTAAGATACTTAATCTTTTCTTTATAAAAAACTTTGAACCCCGATCATCATAATTTTTGTGAATACTTTAACTACAAAAAAATAAGAAATGTAAAGTATTTGTAATAAAAATAAAATCTTAAAATAATGTTAACTATTCAGTTTTTTTTTGAAAACCGTGAAAATATACAGCCAGCAATTCTCATTTTGTTTGCGTTAATTGAGCGATCGCTCAATTAATAATTGTTAACCCCTTGTTATGCAAGGGTTTTTATGTCATGAAATTTTAAAATGAGAATTACTGGAAAATATACGAGACACAAAATATTTTGTAAATCTAGACCACTATGACGAGTTACAAAGATTTACTTCAGGCGAATACTAACTTTTGCTACCTGTGGTCTAGTGAAATCACCAGTATGTTTGGTGATTGGTTCAACCTGATCGCCTCAGCTTCTTTGATTGGTGCATTGACTCAATCTGGGACTGCTGTTGGTGGATTGTTTGTAGTGAGAATGTTGGCACCATTTTTGGTGAGTCCCATTGCTGGGGTTTTAGCTGACCGTTACAATCGCAAACATATTATGATTTTGACCGACTTATGTCGGGCATTGGTTGTATTAGGTTTCCTCCTGGTAGGTAATACTAATCATATTTGGTTGTTCTACATCCTGACTGCTATTCAACTAGGGCTAAGTGGTTTCTTCGTGCCGGCTCGTAATGCTATCTTGCCAGATTTAGTTTCTGGCAATGATTTGGGTGTGGCTAACGCCCTGAGTTCTGCTACCTATGCAGTGATGCAAGCTTTAGGTACAGCCTTGGGTGGTGTCATTTGTGGAGTTTGGGGGATGTACCCAACATTTTGTATTGATGCTTTGAGCTTCCTTATTTCGGCTTTATTGTGTACTCAGATTAACTATCAGGTAACATCTATCCCTACAACAACAGAAGCAATTATTACCACTCCTGTTAAGCAATATCTAGATGGGCTAAGTTATCTTCAAGAGCATATAGATATCCTGTTTACCGCTATGCACAAAGGAGTTAACGCTTTATTTATTACTGGTGGGTTACAAGTGCTGCAAGTCACCTTGGCTAAAGACTATTTTTCTATTGGCGAAGGTAGCGGTATCAGCATTGGTTTGATTTTTTGTGCAACTGGAATTGGCACGGCTATTGGTCCGATTATTGCCCGTCGTTTTGTTAATGATGAGGATCGTCTTCTGCGTCTGGGTTTGGTCTGGTGTTATGTAATTAGTTCTCTCGGTTTGATTATTGTTGCCTGTATGGGTAATTTTATTCTCGTATTTCTGGGGATTTTGCTGCGTGGAATTGGTGGGGGCATTATGTGGGTATTCTCCACTCAACTTCTTATGAAAAAAGTATCTAACCAGATGCGGGGTAGGGTTTTTAGCACTGAATACGCATTCCGAACCCTAATGAGTGCAACTGGTGCAACTATGGTCAGCATTCTAATTGATACTCCTTTGGGTATTTTTGGTGTGCTGTGGTTGACTGCTGGATTTTCTCTGATTCCTGCGATTCTCTGGATATCATGGTTGTTTACCTCTAACGGCATTGTTGCTGTTGTCCAAGAACCTGATATAGCAGGTAACAGGTGACAGATTTGAATTTTCTGTTCCCCGTTCCCTTACCATGAGGACAATTTTTAACGCCAACCTACTTAATCAGATTGAAAGTGGCGACTTAGAGTTAAAAATTCAGTTTTAATCAAATTTAAAATTACAAATAATCAACTTTTTAGATAGATATTTAGTTGGTTCACTTTACAGCTATAAATTTTTCAAGAAAAAAAACATCATGAACTTTATCTTGCTGACAACTGTTATCGTAATTTGTTCAGTAATTCATTCCTTCTTTGGCATGGGTTTATTATTATTTGGTACTCCTACACTTTTATTAATGGGATACCCTTTTTCTAAAGTTTTAGCCTACCTTTTAGTGCCTTCTGTGACAATTAGCTTGTTACAATTATTGAATAACTACCGGGTAGAACCAAGGTTTGTAGTTAACTTTATTACTTATTGTTTACCTGCTGTATGTTTATCTTTGACATTCCATTTATACGCTAATATAAGACTCAAATTAGAATTAGTAATTGCATTTTTGATATTACTATCCGTGTTGTTTCGCTGTATACCTACTCTAGAAAAGAAAATACGGAAAATTATTCAGGTTAACCAAAAAATATATTTAGTGGTCATGGGTTGTGTTCATGGTTTTACCAATATGGGTGGTGGATTACTTTCAGTTTTTGTAAATAGTCAATATACTAATAAGGAACAGATTTTGTGTTGTGTGTCTTTTTGTTATGTTTTTTTTGGGATTATTCAAATAACTACACTCTCTATATTTGATCATGAAGCATTTTCTTCAGAGGTTATATGGTTTTCTGCCATTGCGGGTAGCATCTATATAACTTTGGGAAAATCTTTATTTACTTTCTCTTCACAACATTTTTATAAAAACCTTTTTACTGGTTTTATGGTTATTTATGCTGGACTTCTGATTACCAAGGGCATGAGATTGATATAAGAGGGTGTTTTAAAAGTGGTATCCCGTAATTTTAATCAAATTTCTACCCCCTCGTAAAGGCTACCGTGTACACACAAGTTTGGAAATCCCACTTAAAACTTAGTTTCATTACCCACCCTCTTTTCTTTGTGTCCTTCGTGACTATTCCAGGACTTACGCAACTGGCACATTGGTAGGGTCTGGTTCAGCAAGCTCACCAACCACGTCAGATAGCATAAATCATGTAAATAAACATATTCTTGATATCTGACGCACCCTACAACAGATTTTTTGTGTGACACTTGCCTAAGTTCTACGGGGATACAAGACAAACGTGGTTAATTCAAGATTGTTCTAGAATTAGAATTAACTTTGTTATCTAAATTTGATCCTATCCGTGACAACTATACCTCTTCCCCCCAACTTCTCACCCACTGCTTCAGTTCCCGATAGTTTGGGACGTTTTGGCCGCTTTGGTGGTAAATATGTTCCTGAAACCTTAATGCCGGCATTAGCTGAATTAGAAACGGCCTATCAGCAATACCGTCACGATCCTAGTTTTCAAGCAGAATTACAGGGTTTACTGCGGGATTACGTAGGACGCGCCACACCTTTATACTTTGCGGAAAGACTCACCGCCTATTATGCCCGTCCCGATGGCACAGGGGCGCAAATTTATTTAAAACGTGAAGACTTAAATCATACAGGCGCACATAAAATTAATAATGCTCTGGGTCAGGTATTATTAGCCAAGCGCATGGGTAAACAGCGCATCATTGCCGAAACGGGGGCAGGACAACATGGTGTAGCTACCGCCACAGTTTGCGCTCGCTTTGGGTTACAATGTATTATTTATATGGGTGTTCATGACATGGAACGCCAATCTTTAAACGTCTTCAGAATGCGGCTTATGGGAGCGGAAGTCCGTCCTGTGGCTGCTGGTACAGGTACTCTTAAAGATGCCACTTCTGAAGCCATCCGCGACTGGGTAACAAACGTAGAAACTACCCATTACATTCTGGGTTCTGTAGCTGGACCCCATCCTTACCCCATGATGGTACGTGATTTTCATGCGGTTATTGGGGAAGAAACCCGCTCCCAATCTATGGAAAAATGGGGCGGTTTACCGGATATCCTCATGGCTTGTGTGGGTGGTGGTTCTAATGCCATGGGACTATTTTATGAATTTGTGAAAGAACCATCTGTGCGGTTAATTGGTATCGAAGCAGCCGGAGAAGGTGTGAATACTGGCAAACACGCGGCCACTCTCACAAAAGGTGAAGTTGGTGTTTTACATGGGGCGATGAGTTATTTATTACAGGATAAGGACGGACAAGTCATTGAACCCCATTCAATTAGTGCAGGTCTAGATTATCCTGGTGTGGGTCCAGAACATAGCTATATGAAGGATACTGGACGGGCGGAATATTATAGTGTTACCGATGCAGAAGCTTTAGAGGCATTTCAACGCCTATCCAGATTAGAGGGAATTATACCTGCTTTGGAAACATCTCATGCGATCGCCTATTTAGAAACTTTGTGTCCCCAGCTTACAGGTAGTCCCCGCATTGTGATTAACTGTTCTGGTAGAGGTGACAAGGATGTACAAACAGCAGCGAAGTTTTTAATTCACTAAACTCAAACCTCTCTCAACAAAAGAGAGAGGTTGACACTCCCCGTTTCTTTAGACCGGGGATTCTACATTCATCGTCAAAACTTGCTCAACCAGGTTTGCACCAAGTAGAGTAGAGGCTTCAACTCCTGTAGCGTTACTTTGGGGATGCCCTCCCCTAGCTTTTGCAAGATTTAAAATATTAATTGCAGCGTTTGTATCCCTGTGTAGTTCGCATCCACA
>JACCDP010477836.1_pt1 | contig 127421 bp, 103 predicted proteins | sample 7445841 | NCBI WGS metagenome assembly JACCDP01 (sample SAMN15323441, study PRJNA562643) | freshwater metagenome | isolation source: river surface water | place: USA:Blue River Watershed | collected 2017-08-17
AGTTGTTTCGCCCCCATGCCACCACCGTGCCGTCACTCTTCACCACCACCACATGACCGCTACCGATCGCTGCTTGCGTTACATTGGTCACATTTGCTGGGACATTCAACTGCCCATAGAGATTGCTTCCCCAGATCACAATGCTTCCATCGCTCTTGATTGCAAGTGCATTAGATCCACCTGCGGCAATCGCAACGACACCACTCTGGGCAGCCACAGGTACGACATTTTGGTCATCCACACACGTCGGACAGTCGATGGGATCTGCCCACACTACCACTTGTCCCGTGGTATCAAGTGCGTACGACGTGTGATTGCCAGCTGCAATATCAGTAAACAGTGTATCTTTGTAACGATACGGAATCGTCGTCTGCCAAAATCGATTCGACCCCCAAGTCACTAATGTCTGATTTTCAAGCAACCCTAAGACGAAATTCGTGCCGACGACGACTTTTTTGAGGTGATACGGGTTGGTTGACCGCACTGACTGTGGCGCTACAGACACGACGGTGGGTGTCTCGTTGGTTGTTTGCGCATACCCAACGGCACTCGTATTCAGTGCAACACCTATAACTAGTACAATGACAACAGTAATTAATCCGAAATAACGAGTTATTGTGAACATGAACCTTAAACCCCTTGTGATGGGCAACACTAATTTACATACTAGCGTGTTGGAAACGATGTGTCAATGCTTCTTAGTTATGTCATTATTGGTTTTATAGTTTACATTTATGATGTATTAAGTCAATTTTTCTACTCATTATTGCCGTTGCATCACACGTTCCTCCCCCATATAATACATCTTCTGCCATCTTCATAATCTATTTTTGCATTGCCGTATATACAAATAGTTTAACAATTTTATACGAACCACATTGATGTTCATTTTCGATAAGTCTGCCTCAATCAATTGTAAATCATAAATGATTGAATTTTATATATATTATTTAAATATTTTTATTATTAATCAGTAAATATTACGCATAACATACTAATTATTTACAATATTTACATTTATCACGTGTAGTATTACATATGGACAAGCGTCAGCACGAAGCAACACACACAGCATCACACTGATTACAGGAGTGATTTGAGTTCTTGTGCGCTCTTGCGTGTCATTCCTGGTATTGCGGCAAGTTCATCAACGGACGCGTTGCGAATTGCATCAAGTGAACCAAACGCTTTGAGCAACGCTTGTCGACGTTTGGGACCAATCCCGGAAATTTCTTCGAGCGTCGAGCTTTTCATCGACTTGGCACGTAGCGTACGGTGGTAATTTTTTGCAAAACGATCAGTTTCTTCGTCGATGGTTTTAACAAGGCCGAGAGCAGGACTCGCACGATCGAGCACAATCAGCGATTGTGCATTAGGCTTGAGCAAATCGAACCGATCACGCTTGGGTCCTTTGACTACACCCACGATCGGTAGATGTGCGAATCCGAGTGAACGCAGCGCATCGACAGCCGCATGTAATTGACCAATTCCTCCATCAATAAAAATGAGGTCCGGTAACAACGCCCAAGCATCTTGCTCTGCAGCTGCGCTTGTGACTGCAGATTCATCCGCAATATTGGCATCATTGCGCTCACTGAGGGGGAGTGTGACATCCTCGCCATGTGCAACAGCCGCCCGTAAAAAACGGCGTTCAACGATTTCACGGATTGCGGCAACGTCATTTGGCGTATCACCGTGGCGAATACGAAACTTGCGATAGTGTGCTTTTTTGGCTTCACCATCTACAAATACGGTCATAGCCCCCACGGTATGACTCCCTTGGGTATTCGAAACGTCAAAGCACTCAATGCGCCGTGGTAATTCGGCGAGTTGCAAGTGTGCTGCAAGTTCACGCAGCCCCACCAGCATACGCTTCTCGGTATCAACCCATGCTGCACGCAATTCTGCAAGTTTACGTTGCGCATTGCTCGCCGCCATATCAACGAGTTCGTGTTTTTCGCCACGCCGCGGCACTTGGATTTCGACTTTATGCCCACCTTTCTGGGACAACCATTTTTCGATGATCATCGGTTCTTCGATATGGTCAGCCAGCAAAATATTAGGTGGTACTTCGGCTGCATGATCATAAAACTGCGTCACAAAGGACGTGAGCAACTGCTCGTCGTTTTCATCTTCGGTGTTTTGCAGCGTAAATGGCTCAGCACCGATAAGTTTACCATTACGAATGTAGAATATTTGCACGACTGCTGAGCCATCTTCACGGGCAAACGCAATTACGTCTTGGTCGGTATTTACGGTGCGTAGCACTTGTTGGCGCTGACTGATTTGCTCGATATCACGGATTTGGTCACGCACAAACGCTGCACGCTCAAATTGCATCTGTTTGGCTGCGTCTTGCATGCGCTTGCGTAAACTTTTCAGGATATCATCACTTTTGCCTTCCAGAAAGCGACACACACCCTCGACTGCTTGGCGATATTCTTGTTGTGACACAAGTGCTGGCACACATGGGGCTAGACATCGCCGCATGTCATGGTAGAGACACGGTTTGCCAATACGTTGATGGCGTTTAAAGCGATCGTCGCCACAATCGAAGGGGGGGCGAAACGCAAAAATTCGATTCAGCTCGCCGAGGGTGCGCCGCACTGAACCAGCTGCAGCATATGGTCCAAAATAGCGCGCGCCGTCATTGTGCACCACACGGGTCGTCAAAATACGTGGCCAGGCTTCTTGGATAGTGACTTTGATGTATGGATAGCTGCGGTCATCTTTGAGCAACACGTTATAGCGTGGGCGATGTTGCTTGATAAGATTCATTTCGAGCAGAAGCGCTTCTAATTCACTTTTGGTGACGACCGTATCAAAGTCGGCTATTCGAGCCACCATTCGACGATTTTTCCCACTGAGTTGCGCAATATGAAAGTACGAACGCATACGATCACGGAGCGTTTTGGATTTGCCCACATACAACACTTCGCCGTGTACATCCTTCCAGATGTACACTCCTGGAGATTGTGGAACGGTTTTGAGGCGTTGCTCGAAGTGATCGTGGTCAACCACCGCCGTAAATCGTAGATCTGGCATGTGTACCTCATCAAAGGCGATTACGCCCAGCCTAAATCATTGGGATTGTGTAATGGTGTAGATTGCGAAAATTCCTCATCGATGTGCTGCTCGACTGTTTCCTGCCAATCAGCACCAGCATTGTCGCCGAGCGTCTGACCGATGTGTTTCGCCCATTGTGTAAATGCACGCGCATCGGCAGTGTCGTCTGGCGCATCTTGCAACGGCACAACATTACGCATATGCGCTGATGCGCCACGATGCGGTGCCACGCGCGACATACGGCGTGTCACCGTCTGCGCCTGACACCGTGGACAGCTGAGATCTGCCGGGTCGTTGAAACCACGCACGAGACATTGGAACTGCCCGTGACAGTGGGCACATTCGTACTCATAGATTGGCATCGTGCATGTCACCTTTCAACCTATGGAGCGCCATAAGCGTGGCCGGAATGTGCGTAATCAGGTCGCTCGGCAAGGCGCCTGCCTCGACACCTGTCTGACGCAAATGATTGGCAGCCATGCCGTGAATCACTACTGCGAGGACTGCGGCACGAAACGGGACAATGCCTTGAGCCAACAACGCACCAATGATGCCGGCGAGCACATCACCACTGCCCCCAACTGCGAGGACTGGATTTGGGTGTGGCCAGACGACACATTGTCCATCAGGTGCAGCGATGACGGTCGTACTGCCTTTCATGACCAACACCTGTTGCCAACGCCGGGCAAGCAGTATCGCGCGCGTGCATGGATCATCGGCGGGGAACACCCCACCACACAGGCGTGTGAGTTCACCGAGATGTGGGGTAAGTACCATCTGTTGTGCGGGCAACATTTCGTACCAGCGCGGATGACGACTCAACAACGTCAACGCATCGGCATCCAAGACCACAGGTCGTACTCCCAGGTGGTGTTGCTTGAGGAAGGTAGTCAACAGGGCTTCGGTATCGGGCGCACGCCCTAGCCCAGGTCCTACTACATATGCCGAAAAACGCGCATCACTGAGTGCAGTCAGTGGCTGCGCATCGAGTGCCGTTATGGTAAGCTCCGGGAAACGCCACAAGAGTGGAACTAACGCGGATGCAGTAGCTATACTGACAATGCCGCTCCCTGCACGGAGCGCTGCATGCGTTGCAAGCACTGCCGCTCCAGGAAACGCGGCCGACCCAGCCCAGACACAGAGCGTCCCGAATGTACCTTTGTAGGCATCAATGGGACGTGCAGGCAACCAGTGTGCCACTGTTTCGGCAGTGACTTCGAAACAATGAAACGCATCAGCACCAAGTCCAATATCAAGTGCGACTACACGACCTGCAGCGACGAGCCCCGGCATAAAACACGTACTTAGTTTGCGTGGCCCAGTTGCATAGGTCGTGTTTGCACGTACCATGAGCGCAGGAGCATCAGCACCATCACCAAGACAGCCAGTTGGGACATCGATGGCCACACATGGGATGTGTGCTGGGCGTGCATTGATTGCCGAAACCCATTCAGCGACATCTTCATCGAGTGGGCGGTTTGTACCGATACCGAGTAACGCATCAACGACCAACTGGGTACAGGAGATAGCGAAGGCAAGTGTATGTGGGGTGAGCACATCATCAATAGGAATATCAAGTGTACGTGCACGATCTAACCACGCATCTGGGCGGCGCCGCCACACAGCAAGGTGCACTTGATAGCCATGTTGCGCCAGAATGCAGGCTACTTCGATGCCATCTGCACCATTGTTGCCAGGGCCAACACAAACGAGCACTTGCTTGAGTGCCGAATATTCAACCATGATTTGGTGTGCTACTGCAGCCCCAGCGCGTGCAATGAGCTGTGCTGACGAGCTGCCAGAAGCAACGAGTTGTGCTTCCGCATCCCGCATTTGCGCAATGGTACACAGGGGCTGCATAGCTGCACTTCCTCGGTGAAACGGTCACCTTCACAGTTGACCGTGCATCGGCTATTTGACGCGCTCGATGTATGAACCGGTACGGGTATCGATGCGCAAAATGTCACCTTCGTTGATAAACGCAGGCACGGTGATGCGGGCTCCCGTTTCAAGCGTTACCTGCTTGTTGACATTGGTTGCAGTATCACCACGCAATGCTGTGGTGGATTCTGTAACAATCAGTTCTACAAAAATCGGCACTTCAACGCCAAGAATCTTGTTCTCGTCATAGAAGAGGATGTCGCATTCCATACCGTCTTTGAGGAACTCTGCACCATCACCAATCGTATCGGCGACAAGTTCAATTTGCTCGAATGATTCGTTGTCCATGAAGACAAAGTTATCACCTTCGCGATATAGGAATTGCATGGAACGTTTGTCGACACGCACAATTTCAATGTCTTCACCAGCACGCACGCGTTCTTCGATGGTTTTGCCCGATTGGATATTTTTGAGCTTCATGATGACCATGGCACGCCAATTACCTGGGGCATGATGATGAAATTCAGTCACACGATGGAGTTGACCATTCCAGCGAATGATAAGATTGGTGCGCAAATCGGATGTCGTCGCCATACAGCTCCTCACAAAACGCCACCAGTCGATGGCGTAATAAAGACACATACCATAAAATTATACACGGAGTCAGACAACAGGCGCAACCGCGCGTTAGTCAACCTCAGTGGCAAGCCCGAGCGCTTCGCGAGCGGCTGCGACCACAAAGAGTGACCCAGTGACCACGACAAGTTCGTCGGCTTGACTGTGATGCATGGCGAATGCGAGTGCATCGACAGGCTCTTCGATACCGACGACCTGCGCTTGGGGATTGGCCAGAAGCACCCATTCACGCATGTGTGCAAAGTCACGCATGGCACGTGGATGCCGCGATGCACACAAAATGATGTCTGATGTGAGCGTAGCAAGCACCTGCAACAGCTGTGCGACATCCTTGTCGCGTGAACACCCGACCACCAATGTGATGCGCACGCCGGGGAATCGTTGGTGGATGGTGGTAACTAACCGTTGGGCAGAATCAACATTATGTGCACCATCGAGAAGCACCGGCACTGCGGCAGTCTGACAGAGCTCAAAGCGCCCTGGCCACTTTACTGTGTGTAAGCCCTCTGCGATTGCTGCGTCAGTGATGGTGAAATGACGGCGCAAGTAGAGCATGGCAGCCACCGCAAGTCGGGTATTTTCTGCTTGCACGTCACCAAAGAGCGCAGATTGGTGCATGCCACGATATACGTCATAGGGATCAAATAATTCAGGAATCGGCCCACGGACGCGCTCGTCAGCGGGATCGCTTCCACGAATTCCACCATTCCCCGCATCATCGACGACGACACATGGGGCACCGGCCTCAGCGGCACAGGCAGTCACTGTAACCAAGGCAGCATATGGTTGCGGCGCAACGATGAGCGGTACATGGGGTTTAGCAATGCCGGCTTTTTGCATGGCGATTTGATCGATGGTATCGCCGAGCAACTCCATGTGGTCGTAGCTGATAGAAGTAACCACAGAGACTAATGGAGTCAAGACATTGGCACTATCAAAGCGCCCTCCCAAACCGACTTCTACGACAGCGAGATCCACGTGATTATCCGCAAAGTAGCGCATTGCAATTGCAAAACCGATGGCAAATGTGGCTGGCAAGCCTGCGGCGACTTCTGCGTGTGCAATAAATGGCTCGATGCGATTGACGGCTTCGATCAGCGCCTGTGGTGTAATCGCTTGACCGTTGATTTGGATGCGTTCACGATACGAATGCAAATGTGGTGACGTCCAGAGACCGACGCGCAACCCAGCAGCCTGTGCCATGCGTGCAATCATGGCCGAAGTAGATCCTTTGCCCTTTGTACCGGCAACAACAACACTCTTCAGGCGTGCATCGGGGGCACCGAGTGCGTCGAGCAGCGCACGCGTACGCACCAAGTTATCAGCAGGATTACGCCCTGCAGCAGGTGTCGGGAGATACCCGTAGAGAAAATCTAACGCTTGCTGATAGGTAGTTACCGCCATGTGTACCTTTGAATCTAGAATAAAACAGCACCCGGACTACTGCGGTATCTCTGGGTGATGGTAATGGTTAGCGCCCCATCGCTCGCAAGTTTTGCAGACAGCGATCGATACATTCCATCGGTGCGTATGCGTAACTTTCTTGTTCGATGACATACCACTGTGTCGCACCGACTCGTTCACACAAGTCGAGCACATACTGCCATGGCACATCACCCTCACCAAGTAATGCGGTCTTATTGGTATGTGAGTGCTCTTTTAAGTGAACTGATAGCGCTCGCCCTGGGTAGCGCTGCAAAAATGGGCCAGCATCAGCACCGCCGAGCAGTGCGTTTCCCGTATCGAATTGCATGATGACAGCAGGATCGGTATTGCCAAACAACGTATCCCATGGTAGCTCACCATCAAGCGGTGAAAACTCAACCCAGTGATTATGGTAACCAGTTGCCATGCCGTGAGGTGCCAATGCCTTGGCAACGTCATTAAGGATGTGTGCCGCACGCAGCCACCCTGCGCGTGCAGTCGTGTAGTCGTGATCAAGGCCGGGCACAATCAGAAAACGATTCCCGATGACTGCATGATACTCAACAGTGCGTTGCAGTTCATCGCCCACCAACGATGCCAGGCCGACATGTGCTCCAGCTGCCTTGAGGCCATATTCGTCAAGCATTGCCTTGACGGCTTTGGCGTCGTGCCCATAGAAACCAGCAAACTCAACCCCATCGTATCCCATTTTTGCGATAGCTTTCAGAACCCCGGACAAATCTTGTTTTGCGTCTTCACGCACGGAGTAGAGCTGTACTGCTACTGGTATTCGTGCCATAGTGTTACTCCAATTCTGCTGTATAACCCATCACTAGTATATACTAACAGTCATACTGCGAGCATGTTGCGCTATACACATATATTGCGTGGTAATGAGGTGGAGTTCGGTGCCTTTTCTGCGGTAGAATAGGCGTACCGCCACAGATTGTTTCGCACAGATTATCGATACAAGGAGTACCGCAATGAATCGAAACAGCGTAGTGAAACGCCAAGCAGAAGGGCCATTCAAGTCCCTTTGTGCGCATCTTGTCAGCGAAATGAAACGGCTCAAAATCCCTGGTATCAGTATTGCGGTATGGCACAATGGAGTTGTACAAGAGGTAGGGCTTGGGGTGACGAGCGTTGAACACCCGTTGACTGTGACTGCAGATACACTCTTTCAAATCGGGTCAATTAGCAAGACTATGACAGGCACCATGATTATGCAGCTGGTCGAATCGGGAGCACTCGAGCTCGATACACCAGTAGTAGCGTACCTGCCCAAGCTCAAGCTTGCCGATGCACATACCACCAAGCATGTGACCACACGACATCTATTAACCCATATGGGTGGGTGGATGGGCGATTACTTCAATGATTTTGGTACTGGGGATAATGCGCTCGAAGCCATGGTGAAAAGTCTGAAAATCTTGCCACAGACCACTCCTCTCGGCACGCTATGGTCATACAATAATACCGGGTTTAACATTGCGGGACGCCTTATTGAAGTGCTGACCAACCAAACATATGAACGTGCAGCCAAACAGATGCTGTTTGACCCGCTGAAACTCACCAACACATTCTTTTATCCAGACGATGCAATTCTCACTCGTCGTTATGCCGTGGGGCATCAAAAATGGCAAGGAGAAGCACGTGTTGCGACACCGTGGGCAATTGGACGCGCCGCAAATGCGGTGGGTGGGGTGGTGAGCACGGTGGGCGACTTGATGCGCTATGCGATGTTTCATAGTAGTGATGGAGCAGATGTGATGCGGGCAAGCACGCTACAACAGATGCGCACCAAACAGGTAGCTGCTGGTGGGCGCGGTGACATGGGACTAACGTGGTTTATTCGCACACATGGCGCTCGGACGAGTTATGGTCACGGTGGAGCCACCAAAGGACAGAAAGCTACCTTTCGCTTTCTGCCCGATGAGCGCTTTGCAATTGCGATTCTGACAAACAGTGATGATGGTGGTATGGTTGGCGATAGCACGGTCAGCAAAGCCCTTGAGCTGTATTTTGGCTATCATGCTCCAGCACCGCAACCAATTGATATGGAGCGCACACAACTCAAGGAATATGTGGGTGAGTATGATTATGCGTTAGCGCACTTTCGCGTGGGAGCAGCCAAGGGGGGCATCGTGATCCACGAAACGCCCAAAGGTGGCTTCCCCAAACCACATGTCCCAGCGGGACCACCTATCCCTGCTATCCGTGCCAAGATGCTCGCTGATGATCGCTTTGTATGCATTGACGAGCCACGTATGGGTGAAATCGGTGATTTTGTACGGGGTGCCGATGGGGCAGTAGCATTCTTGCGTATTGGTGGGCGGGCAAACCCGCGGATAAAGTAGGAGGAGACCTGACGATGCCGATTCCACATGAATACCAGCCAGCACATGCGTTGTGGCCGCTTTATACTCCAGCAGACGCACCATATGCGTTTCGTGCACATTCACGCGAGGATGCCGCAACATGGCAATCAGCAACACGTGCAGCCCTTTCCAAGGCGCTCAAACTCGATACATTTACGCGGCAACACCACGAAGTAACGCTCATTAACAGTGTCGATAAGGGTGATTTTGTACGACACAAATATGTCATGCGTACTGGACCACACTCGCTCATGCCTTTTTATTTGTTGATACCCAAAAATATGGGTACACCATTGCCAACCGTTGTCGCTTTTGCTGGTCATGGGTATGGTGTGGCCGATATCGTCGGATTATGGGAGGATGGCACTGAACGCAAGGTGGCCAATGGCTACCATGAAGACTTTGCGGTTGCGTTATGTCGTGCTGGTTTTGCTGTAGCTGCCCCAGAGATTTCGTGCTTTGGTGAACGGCAAACTGATTTTGGCTATCTCGATACCGTCAACGGGCAACCCGTACCGGGGAGTACGTGCACCCACACTGCCATGCTCGCATTTCATCTTGGAATCAGTGTGCCAAGTATGCGCGTACACGATGCACTCTGTCTGGTCGACTATTTAGCGACACGCACCGATCTCGATATGACACAACTTGGGGCGATGGGCATTTCAGGAGGCGGAATGCACACACTCTTTTCGATGTGCATTGATGAGCGTTTCAAAGCCGGCATTATTAGTGGCTATTTCTCCACCTTTCGTGAGAGTATTTTAGCGATGCACCATTGTGCATGTAATTTTGTACCAGGCTTAGCCGCATTTGGTGAAATGCATGATTTAGCAGGGTTAATCGCCCCGCGGCCACTCTACATCGAAGCGGGTAGCCGTGATCCAATCTTCCCGGTGGCTGCGGTACAACGTGGAGTGAGCAGTGCGCGAGCCGTTTATCGCATCTTTGAGGCGAGTCAACACATCACACTCAATGTATTCGAAGGCCGCCACCAAGTGCATGGCGGCCCCGCATACCAGTGGCTCAAAGCCCAACTCAGAGGCTAAGCAGACCGAAACGTGCCACGGATTTGCCGCATCGCTGCAATAATCCGATCTTCCAGCGGGTCACTGTCACTATCCGTGATGGTGTTGTGGCGTTGCATCCATTCGATTGTTTCACTGACCGCATGGGCTAACGGCACACGCGGTTGCCATGCGGGGAGCAGTTCGTGCAACGAGCGCGCCGAAAAGACCTGATTATGCCCGAGGCACGTTGTCAGTGCACTAAAGCGATCCGCATCTGCGGCAACCAACACATCCCACGGCACTGATACCGTCTCAAGTGGGACATTGAGTGCTGCAGCAGCTAGGCCGTGCCATTCATGCCACGTCAGCGCCTGCGGATTGACCACGTGGATGATTTTGCCAATGGCGGCAGTCAGCCCACACAACCCGACATATGCGTCTGCGGCATCTGCGGTAGGCAAAAACTGAAAGTAGTTGAGTCCCTCAGCAGCCTCGATAATCGGCTTCCGTTTTTTGAGACGATCAATCCAGCTTGAACCCCAATCAATTTGGCGAAAGAGGGTATGCCCGGGGCCAAACGTGAATGACGGTTTGACAATCGTCACGGGGACACCCCCGTTGCGATGCGCTGCCATCAAGAGTTCGTCAGCAGCAACTTTGCCGGCACCGTATCCACCATCATGCCGACCATTGAGCGGTGCGTCAGTATCCTGATAAAGCGCCGTAAATGGTGGACCATAGGTCATCACCGTCGATGTCTGAATGAAATGCCCTACGTTGGGGAGTGCGCGCAACGACGAAGCCGCATCATCTGCGGTAAACGAAATCATATCGATTGCGACATCGAATGTTCGTTTTTGCAACGTCGATTCAAACGTGGCACGGTCTTTGCGGTCACCGATAATCACTTCGACATCGCTCGGCGGTTGATCTGCGCGCTGGCCACGATTGTAGACGGTGACACGATGACCGTTGTGCAACAAGGCACGCACTATGGCACGACTAATTGTCCCCGTCCCACCAATAATCAATACATGCATGAACGGCTCCTCTTTATTGCAGTGGCGAATATGCCGTAGGCAGCATCATGACACTGTCAACACGCTCCACTAACACTCCATCTTTTTCACTATCGGCTTTGGCACGCTGCCACGCTTCATCGGCGCGAAACGCATTCCACGCCGTTTCACGCACCTGCGCAGATTCATACGCAAGCACATACACAAGGTCACCATGCAACTCACGACCGCCAGCAGGTGACCAATATGCCACTACCGTCATACCATGTTTGCGAAAGAGCGCATCCGTGTGATTTGCAAAGCGTTGATGCATGGCAGTCAGTTTTCCCGGTGCCGCCCAGTACGTACGCAATTCGTAGATCATGTGCTCCCTCTATCTATATGTCTATGCTGTGATGCCACATTATACCGCCGAAATGATGCTACTGTGCATTCACACAAAAAACACGCGTGAGGGGGCTCCCTCACGCGTGTACACAGTTCGGATGTTTAGCCGACTACTGCTTTGCGCAAACGAGCCATACCCTCAATGATGAGGGCATTGCTTGTGGCATACGAGAGCCGCAAGAAACCAGGCGCACCGAATGCAGAGCCTGCAACAACTCCAATATGGGCGTGCTCGAGGAGTGCTTCTGCGAGTTCGTCGTCGGTGTGACAAACCACGCCACAGGCGAGTTTTTTGCCGAGCAGACCGCGGATATCGGGGAAGACGTAAAAGGCACCGTCAGGCATAGCCAATGACACCCCAGGAATGGACGTCAGTAGTTCACCGATCAAGTCACGTCGTTCACGGAAGGCACTCACCATACGTGCAACTTCACCTGCCATGTCGAGGCTCCCATCGTAGGCGGGGAGTGCAGCAGCCTGCGTAATTGTCGAAGTGTGCGATGTGGAGTGGCTTTGGACGCCTTTGATGGCATCGATGATGGCTTGCGGACCGGCCACAAAACCGAGGCGCCAGCCAGTCATGGCATATGCTTTGGAGGCACCATTGATGACCAGTGTTTGTTCGTATAATTCAGGTGCCACCTGCAACCAACGTGCGTACGCGGTGTAGATGATTGCATCATAAATTTCATCACTCATGACCACAATCTGGGGATGCTGTGCAATCACATCGGCAATAGCACGTAGTTCTGCGGCCGTGTACACGGCACCCGTCGGATTCGACGGAGAATTAAGCACCAACACGCGAGTACGTGGCGTAATTGCCGCAGCGAGCTGTGCAGCAGTCATACGGAACCCTTGCGTGGCATCAGCCTGCACAATCACTGGTGTGGCACCAGCCAGTTTGGCTTGATCAACATAGCTGACCCAGTACGGCGCTGGGATGATGACTTCGTCACCATCGTCACAGAGCGCCAAAAACGCCAAGAACAGCGCCTCTTTGGCACCATTGGTCACAGAAATCTGATTGGCGGTGTAGCTTACTCCACAGGCAGTACTCACCCATTTGGCAACCGCTGCACGCAACTCGGCTGGTCCGCCAACTGGCGTATATTTGGTTTGGTTGGATTGAATGGCATGAATACCAGCCTGTTTGATGCCATCTGGCGTGGCAAAATCTGGCTCTCCAGCACCAAACGAAATGACATTGACACCCTTTGCTTTGAGGGCGGCGATTTTGCCACCTAGCGCAGTAGTGGCCGAGGGAGTCATGCGCCCGACACGGGTGCTTAATTTCACTTTGCTCATTTTACCTTCATACCTCTCGTTTGCCAGTTTCGACTACTGGCATATTAGCACAGCACCATGCCAGGCTCGGCAACAATTTCAGCAATAACTGCTGCGTATTCCCCTGCCGATTGCAGTGCCTCACAAAACGACGCCAACTGTGCGGGTGCAACGGCACACAACAACCCACCAGACGTTTGCGGATCACATGCCACATCGAGCAACCATGGTGGCACATGTGGAGCGACAGTGACTGCATGTGACAGGACATGCAGTCGATTGCGGGCGAGCCCCCCTGGCACCACACCCGATTCTGCGAACTGTTGGACGCCGGGTAACAGGGGAAGTGCATGCATGTCGATACGCACACCACACGTCGTCGGTGACACCATTTCAAGCAAATGACCAAGCAATCCGAACCCAGTGACGTCAGTCATCGTGTGCACGGCGTGCGCAGTGGCGAGTGTGGCCGCAGTACGGTTGAGATGTTTCATTGACGCGCACGCTGCAGCAAATGTGGCGGCATCGGCAAGCTGGCGTTTGGCAGCAGTAGTAATGATACCGGTGCCGAGCGCTTTGGTAAGCACGAGCCGATCACCAATCTGTACGCCACGCTTGCGGGCGATGGCAGCAGGAGTAATAGTACCAGTGACACACAGTCCATATTTGGGCTCGGCATCGACGATGGTGTGTCCACCAACCACGACTGCCCCCGCTGCCGTGACTGCGTCAATACCACCTTGCAGGATACGTTGTATGGTAGTCACTGCAAGTGTCTCGGGGAATCCAGCAATTGCCATTGCCAGTATAGGCGTCCCACCCATGGCATAGATATCTGACAGAGCATTCGTCGCCGCGATATAGCCGTAATCGTACGCATCATCGACAATTGGTGGAAAAAAGTCAACCGTTTGCACGATGGTGGTCTGCTCATTTATTTGATACACGGCCGCATCGTCAGCATACTCGAGGCCGACAATAAGTGCTGGATGCGTGGGAATACGCAATCCTTGGATGACTTGTTGCAGGGCACCCGGCCCCATTTTTGCGGCTCAGCCAGCACAACCAGCGAGATCTGTGAGGCGAACTTCATCACGTGTGTGCATGCAGACTCCCTGCGTGATACCGAAATTCATTATACATGGTGGGCGCATACCAAGGAACGGATGAATTGTTTCAATGCTATAATGCCACATGCCGAGTCTCATACGAGGAATACACGCTTGCTATGACGGTAATCGCACGCATCAGTACACTCCACCCCGTAATAATCTACACCATGATATTCCTCTGCTGGTTTGCACCTGGGATGGTCACACAATCGGTGATGATGCCATTTCATCCAGCCATTTATGCCAACAGCTCTCCCAGCGATGACACAACGGCATACATGCAGACAAACTACTTTGATGATTACGCCACGTTTTATGTGCCCGAAGTCCAGATGCAACTCGACGAACCACGGAGTAGCTGGATTACTACTTGGACATCACGCGTGGAAATGGGGCGACCGTTGGCTCACCTTGCGGGGTTTAGTCCGGCGTATGTCGTCTCATGGGTGTTGATGTTGGTTATTGATGATGCATTCCTCTTTTTTACTGTTATGTTCATGCTATGGGTCTACTTAGCCGGGTTATTTGCGTTGTTGTATGTCAAATTGCTCAGCTCCGACAACATCGCTGCCATCATCGTCGGCATACTCTTTGCATTCAACCCGTATCTCTTTTTTTGGAATACTTTTATCACTTTTGTGGCCGCACTCACCTGGGGCATGGCACTGGTCTATGCACTTACACGCCTACAACGAAGCCAATCACTCGCAAATACAATTTTGGTTGCATTTAGTGTGTACTCGATTATCTACACAGTCTACCCACAAATCAGCATCCATCTCATCTATCTGATCACCGGGTATACTGCGTGGCTCCTGTGGCACATGCCCAACTGGCATTCGCGTCGTCGATTCGTAGGATTTGCAAGCCTGGCGGTGGTGAGTGCCGTAGTACTCTGCATCCCGGTGCTCCGTGATGTCAGTGTACAAATGCAACTTTCTGATCTACGCAAACTCTTACCAGAAACATTCTTTGCAACCAATGTGCCCGTACTCACAGAATGGCAAGACCTAGTACGTACGATGGTTGGATACGTCTACAGCAACGTACTGCAAACCACTCCCGCCTACGACACAATGGCGTATCCGATTTCACGAAGATGGCTCGTATCAATGCTGGCGTTTTGGGGAGTGATTGCGGTCTACTTTGCCTGGAATCGTGTCTGGGGGTGGGTGCTCTGGTTGGCCATTGCCGCACTACTTAGCATTCATAGGCCTATTTTTGTCTTTGCTGAAGCACTCGGGCTCCCACAGTTTTCACGTGGTCTGTTACTGGGGAGTGCAACTCAGTACATCCCGCACATCGTTATGGCGACTATTGGCTTGATACAGCGCAACAACATCCCCGAACGGGCACGTTTGCGTGGCGGAATCATTGTTGGTGCATGCTTTTTGCTCTTGTTGGCCATAACCTGTCTGCAAGGTGCAGCTGATGGCAAACCTATTTTTTGGACAATGGTTCTCATTGAAGCACTGATTATTGTGGGGTGCACGTATTGCTTCATCGTGCCGCGATCAGGTCGTTGGCAGCTCGGTGTGCTAGTCATCGTCATCATGCAGGCGGTGATTGTGGTACGACCATACTGGTTAGTACAACCACAGACGCATGTAATCCGCACGTCAGAAACCGTACAAGCAATACAGGGGGCGATGCCCACCGATGGCAAGTTTGTACTCGTCTATAGTAAACCGGCGCGCCAACTCGAAGCAAACTACACAGCATTTCTCAAACTCAACAATGTTGGCGCATATAGTTCATTACCGTCGCGTTATTATGTGGCAATTATGCAGTCATTTGGCATTGAATTTGATGCATATATTCGCAACATCCGCAGCATCCCTGCTACCTTTCCCGATACTGCACGCTGGATGGCCAACATTCATGTGATTGCAAGTGAAATGCCTCAAGATTTTGCCGGAGCCACGCTTGTTACTCGTAGCAACGGCGTGTACGTGTATCAATATGCGCAAGCCATGGGGTGCTGTGCGTGGATTGCAGCTGCTGATATGCGTGAACAGAGTTCTTCGCACTGGTATATTGATGCCATCCAAGACACAGACATGCTTCCCGTACGTACCACAACGGATAGCGGCGACGTCAAACAACTCACACTGCCGGCTCGGAATAGCGCTGGAATAGTCATCATCAGTCAGGCATACCACCCAGATTGGTATGCCACCGTGACAACACCGGCTGGGGAAAGCCCGGCAGCAACAGTGATTATCAACGATGGCTACCAAGGGGTGAATGTCCCTGCAGAGGCCACACAAGTGACACTCCGATTTATGCCGTGGGTGTGGTGGAGCTGGATTGGGCATGTATGGTGGTTGCTGTGTGGGCTATTCCTCATCTATCGTCATCGATTTACAATCTTTGAGGGGGTATGGAAACACCACAGCCTGTAGTATAATTGTGTGTATCTGATGCGATTGCCGAGGACCCGGCAGATGTCGATTGTAGATGATCGTGGGTATAATCAAGGTTTCAAGCCGTCTCCGTCATTGGCGATACGCAATGCACGGCGTGTGGCGCACTTGTTGCACTGTGTGCAACCACTTGTGGCACCGCACCACATGCTAGAAATCGGTTGTGGCACGGGTGAATATGCAGCGTTACTCGCGCAACACCCAGCAGTCACCGTCCTCGGGACTGACATTTGTCAGCCGTTTATCGATTACGCACGCCAACAATATGGCGGAGTGAATATTGATTTCGCATGTTTTGATTTTACGAATAGTACTGAAGTCGCTGCACATGTGGGCAGCAAACAATTTGACAGTGTGGTTGGCAACGGCATCCTACACCATATGTACTACCACATCGACCAGGTACTCGGTCACATATGGCAGTTGTTGCTCCCCGGTGGGCGCATGGCATTCATGGAGCCCAACCTGTACAACCCGTACATTGCTGCGATTTTTTGTATCCCGACACTGCGGCACTGGGCACGCCTTGAGCCAAGCGAAATGGCATTTCGCCGGCAGGTTATCGTGGATGCACTGATGCGCGCTGGATTCGTCGATATCAGCGTGGAGTACCGTGATTTCTTGGTGCCAGGCACGCCAGCAATGCTAGTGAAACCCGTAGTTGCACTTGGTGCCGTCATTGAGCGCATCCCAATGGTGAATATGCTGGCGCAATCGCTGCTGATTTCGGCACGCCGACCGCTGGAAGCTGGTAGGTAAGCCGATGCCACATCCATTAGCGTGGTGCCATGAACAACTTATTTTGATGCATGCCAACGCCAACGTCGGTCATCTCGGTGGCAATTTGTCGTGTATTGATGCCATATATCACACATTTGGCATACTGCGCCCCAACGACCGATTCATCCTTTCAAAGGGACATTCGGCGGGGGCACTGTATGTTGTCCTCGCCGCATATCACATCATTCCAAGCGCCTGGTTGGAGACGTTTCATCGGGACAACACCAAGCTCCCCGGACACCCACCCGCCAACACAATTGATGCAATTCCCTTTGCCACAGGGAGTTTGGGGCACGGATTGAGTCTAGCGGCCGGATTCGCATTGTCACAGCGTATGCGCAACACCACACAACGCACATTTTGTCTGACATCTGATGGTGAATGGCAAGAAGGATCAACCTGGGAGGCACTGATTTTTTTGTGTCATCACAAACTATCAAATTTGACCATTTTAATTGATAACAATGGCTGGCAAGGGTTCGGATCAACCACACACGTAGCGTCGATGCATGACCTGGTTGAGAAATTAAGTGCTTTTGCAGTAGAAATAACCAGTGTAGACGGACACGATGCGACTGCAGTAACACACGCACTGCAGCAACAATCGCATGCACCGCGATGCATCATTCTCAACACGACCAAAGGTCGGGGCTTGCCCGGCTTGGCTGATACCTTGCAGAGCCACTATCTGCCACCAACGCCAGCGCAAGTGGCACAAGCACTTAGTTATCTGCATGGTGAACAATGAGAAAAGAACTTTGTAGCGCACTCACCCATATCAGCGCCGATCCCAGCATGGTCTTTTTTACTGGTGATTTAGGATTCATGGCACTTGAACCACTTCAAGCAGTCATGGCCGAACGATTCATCAATGCGGGAGTCGCCGAACAAAACATGATGTCAGTGGCCGCCGCATTTGCACATGATCGGTGGAATGTGTGGTGCTACAGCATTGCATCGTTCTGTGTTATGCGCCCTTTTGAAATGATTCGCAATGACATTTGTCTGCATAATCTGCCGGTGAAATTAATTGGCAATGGTGGAGGATACGGATATGGCGTTATGGGCCCCACTCATCATGCCGTTGAAGACTATGGCGTGTTGTTGACACTCCCGCACATACATGTCTATATTCCGGCATTTGACGAGGATGTCGCAGCAGTAATTGCTGCTGCAAATCACCGTCAGGGACCGAGCTATATCCGCCTTGGTCGTGGTGAGCGCCCACACGACTACGCAGTACCTGTCTATGCACCATGGCGGCAACTTGTGCGTGGTGACAACGGCATCGTGATTGTGACCGGTCCAATTGCAGGCATGGTCTGGCAGCATTGCGCCACATTACCGGACACACAACGACCTGATGTGTGGGTGGTTAGTGAGCTACCACTCGATGCAAACACCATCCCCGATGCAGTATGGCATCGCATGGCACGCAAGCAGTCTGTGGTGGTAGTTGAAGAGCATGTTTCTCATGGTGGACTCGGTCAGATGGTTGCGTTTGTCGCCGCCGTACGTGGCCTCCATCTGCCACACTTCCATGCTATGGCTGCAGGAGGTTTGTCTCTGGGGGTGTACGGATCACAAGCATTTTTGCGCACGCAATCAGCGTTGACAGCTACTGCACTCTTGGCTCATTTGGGAGTACACGATGAACAATGATGTGATGATACACGCACTACGTGGCCCAATTGTCGTAATTGGAGCGGGTGGATTCATTGGCGCAAATCTCTTTAAACGACTGCTCGCAGTACGGAGTGATGTCTATGGGGTTGTGCGACAGCAACCGACATGGCGGCTACAGGATTGTCCCACCGACAACATTGTAGAAGTTGATATCACTGATGCAGCAGCTGTACGCAATCTGTTGACATCAATTGCGCCACAAACGGTGTTTAATTGTTCGTCGTATGGAGCATATTCGTTCGAAGAAAATACGACACTGATTCATCGCACCAATTACACTGCGGTTGTCGAATTTATCGAGCAACTGAGCCAGCGACCGTTTGCGGCATTTGTGCATGCGGGGAGTAGCTCGGAATATGGCACTAATTGTAGCGCACCGCATGAAGATGCCCAACTCGCACCCAATAGTCAGTATGCACTCAGTAAAGTAGCAGTGGCACAGTATTTGGCGTATGTGGGCAAATACCGTCAACTCCCCGTGGTCAATTTGCGCCTCTATTCGGTCTATGGGCCACTCGAAGATACCGCACGGCTGATTCCTAATGTGGTGCGTCGTGCATTGCACGGCGGGTATCCCGAATTTGTGGATGGTGATATTTCACGTGATTTTGTGTACATTGATGACGTATGTGCCGCATTTATCACCGCCGCAGCCCGCATGAATCCAAGCATGTATGGTGAATCGTTTAACATTGGCACAGGCATCGCAACGACCATCAAACAGCTTGCTATGACGGTACAAACGATGTTTCAATTAGTAGCACAGCCTCGTTTTGCGACGATGCCAGCACGCAAATGGGATTTAACTGATTGGTATGCGGATCCAACCAAAGCACGTACTCAGCTGGGCTGGGTTGCAGCAACATCGTTGGTGGCTGGGCTCGACGCCACCCGTGCGTGGGTCGAAACACTGAGTGACCACGATATTATGCTGATGTCAAAACGTACGACAATTACGCGCAAGCGGAGCGTGAGTGCAATCGTGGCCTGTTACAAAGATGCCCAAGCCATCCCCTACATGCATGCTCGTCTGACAGAAACCTTTCGCACGATTGGGTGCGACTATGAAATTATTTTCGTCAATGATTGTAGTCCGGATGATTCACAAGCAGTCATTCAGCAGATTTCTGCCACCGACTCCAAGGTACTCGGAATTTCGCATAGCCGCAATTTCGGCAGTCAGATGGCGTTTCGCAGTGGCATGGAGTTGGCACGCACTGATGCAGTCGTGCTGCTTGATGGTGATTTACAAGACCCGCCCGAGTTAATTGCTGATTTCTATCGAAAATGGGAAGAAGGATTTGAAGTCATCTATGGACGACGGGTACGCCGTGAAATGCCATGGATGTGGGAAATGCTTTACAAAGCCTTCTATCGCATCTTCTCTGCGTTCAGTTACATTCCAATTCCACGTGATGCTGGGGATTTTTCGTTGATTGACAAGCGCGTGATAGGGTGGTTGCTCAAAAGCCAAGAACGCGATCTCTTTCTGCGCGGGTTACGCGCCTACATGGGGTTCAAGCAAACCGGAGTTGATTATGTGCGACCGGAACGCATGTTTGGCGTGAGCACCAATAACTTTCTCAAAAACATAAACTGGGCCAAAATGGCATTCTTTTCGTATAGTAATGCGCCTCTCAATCTCTTGAGCACCGCTGGCGTCTTGCTGACACTCCTTTCGACGATTCTGATGATAATTACAATATTGGTGCGTCTATTTGCACCCACATACGTGCCACAAGGGTTGACCACACTTGTGCTGTTGGTCATCTTTTTTGGTTCGATTAATCTGCTTGCCATCGCAGTTATCGGTGAGTATATCGCCAAAATCATCGTTGAAGTCAAGCAGCGGCCACGGCTGATTCGGTCTGCCATCATTCGTCATGGCACGATTACTGCCGAGCTCCCCGATGAGTCGTTGCGCCCAAATTAGTGGACAAAGGATACTACTATGAGCGATCCCCATGTCAAAGAAAATGTGAGTGCATTTAATTCAGATGCATCACACAACGAAGGCTATTTGTATACAACAAATGCGCCATATTCTGCGATTGTGGCCAACAAGCGCATGTCTGATGCAATCATTGCAGCTATTCCCGCTGACAGTCAGCGTATTTTAGACCTTGGTTGCGGTGATGGTGTCTACACTGCCGAAATCGCACACGCATTCCCAACCGCACATGTGATGGGCAATGACCCAGCACAAGTCGCAATTACCGCAGCACAACGTCGCTTTCCACATGCACATTTTGCAGTAGGGAATGTGCTCGATATGACGACACAACCCGATACGCAGGTTGATGTGAGTATATTGCGTGGGGTCATTCATCATCTCCCCCAACACACACAGATGTCGGCAATTGCGAATGCACGCAGCCTGAGTAAGCGGTTGGTGATTTGTGAACCCAATGGCAACAATCCCATTCTGAAGTACATTGAAACGCATTCGGCATATCACATTGCGCACCAAGAACAGAGCTTTACCAGCGACACATTGGTCGCATGGTGCCGACAAGCAGGCTGGCACACAGTAACTGTGCATTATATTGGCTTTGTGCCATTCTTCTTTCCTGAGCTCCCAGCCCGTCTGATTCATTTCTGCCAGCCACTCCTCGAGCGCATCCCATGGGTAAGTAAATATTTGAGTGCACAAATCGTACTCGTATGCGAATGACGCGCAATTCAATTCGAGTACAATAAAGGTACACACGTACAACGAGAAGAGGATTTCACATGAGTGCCGTGATTTCTGGAGCTGAGCCTATTGCTGTCGAAGCAGGTGCTGAGGTGTTACGTAACGGCGGTAATGCAATTGATGCCGCTGTCACCTGTGCCTTTGTACAAGGGATTGTGAATCCACAGATGTGTGGGATTGGTGGGTATGCGCTTGCGCTCATCCAACGCCCCAACGAAGCCCCCGTACTCATCGATGGCCCCGCATTAGCTGGCTCATTAGTCAAGGCAGATATGTGGGTCGACCACTACATCCGCCTCAGCCCTGATGGATGGGGATATTTTCTAAAAGATAAAGTCAACGACAAAGGGTATACATCGATTTGCACACCCGGGACGGTGAAAACGCTCCATACCATTCTCACACGCTACGGCACCCGCAGTTGGGAATCGGTCATTGCACCCGCCATTGAGACTGCGGAGCGTGGATTCATGGTTGATAGTCATCTGGCGAATCGCTGGAAGGGGCGGGTCAAGTACCCCGAGCAAGTATCAATGCTCGAATATGTTACGAGTAACCGCGAAGCAAGTCGTATCTACCTCAAAGATGGTATGCCATATGATGAGGGTGAGATGCTCAAAAATCCTGATTATGCGACTACATTGCGCCATCTCGCCAAACACGGTGCCGACGATTTTTATCATGGTGCGCTCGCCAAAACCATCAGCACTGATCTCGCAGCCAATGGCGCCTATGTGACTGCCGCAGATTTGGCTGAGTATCAGGTCAGCGATGAGCAAGTCATTCGTGGCACATATCGTGGTTACGACATTGTTACATCACAGGCACCACATGGTGGACCAACTGTGGTAGAGATTTTGAACATCCTTGAAGGGTTCAACATCAATGCGCTCGGGCATAATAGTGCAGAGTACATTTATCTGGTTGCGATGGCCATGAAGGCAGCATTTACTGATCGCAATGCGCATCTCGGCGATCCACGTGCAGGCAACGTCCCCGTAGCGTGGATGACATCAAAAGCACGTGCCACCGAGTGGCAAGCGCATATTCGGGCAGGCAAACCGATACGCGTCAGTGACACACCGACCACACCGCCTGACACCACGCATATCAGTGTCGTCGACCACAATGGCATGTGTGTAGCACTAACGCACTCGTTGGGGATGTCGTCAGGAGTGATTACCCCGGGGCTCGGGTTCATGTACAACAACTCGATGGTCAACTTCCATCCATTCCCAGGGCATCGCAATTCGATTGCGCCGCGAGTGGGTCGGACCACAGGAATGGCGCCAACCATCATCTCGAAAGACGGCAAACCCATCTTGGTTGTGGGAGCACCAGGTGCATCGCGCATTATCACCGCAGTATTACAGACCATCATTAATTTTCTTGATTTTGGGATGAGTGTGAGCGATGCGATTGCGGCACCACGCATCGATTGCCAGGGTGACAACATCGTGTGTCAGATGCGTATCCCAGAATACATCTGTGCCGAAGTCCGCAAACAGCACCCTATTTCACGGTTGCCATTCAGTTATGGTGCAATGGCGCTGGTGCATGCCGTATCGCTCCGCGATGGCATCATACAGGGTGGCGCTGATCCTGGTTGTTCTGGTGTCGCATTACACGTTTAGCAGAAAGACATCTGCATGTACGACCTCAAATCAGTACATTTGCCCAAAGTCAGTGGCATTCCGTTGCGGTTACTCCGTTGGTTATTGGAGTGGGCTCCCACGCGCTCACTGTTGGCTCCTGGATTGCTCAAAAACGCTGGCGTGAGTGCCTATCGACAGCAGCCTGATACCAGTGATGCCACAACAGAGCCAGCGGTACTACCAGCATGGCCGAGTGCCCCTCCATCTGAGCCACACGCTGTTGCGTTGGTGAGTCGTCAACATGCGGAGCAATGGCGTTCTGCACAGCAACTACACGATGCGTATGTCAGTGGCACACATACTCCAGAATCAGTTGCAGAGGCATTGATTGCTGCACGAAACACCGCAGATTTCCATCAGCTCAATGCGTTTATCGCCTATGATGATGCCGCATTACGGCGCGACGCTGCTGCGTCGCATGCGCGTTATCGGGCAGGTGCACCACGCGGCATACTCGATGGAGTCCCTGTTTCCGTCAAAGACGAATTTGCGGTGGCCGGGTATGTCAGCGGTGATGGGACCTCGTTTCTTGGCCAAGCACCAGCCAGCGCCGATGCAACAAGTGTGGCCAGGCTCCGGGCTGCTGGTGCACTCATTGTGGGCAAAGGGCAAATGCATGAAATCGGTCTCGGGGTGGTCGGTACGAGTCGTGCACATGGACCAGCACGTAATCCATTTGCGCCAGCCCACACAGCCGGTGGCAGCTCAGGCGGGGGTGCAGCTGCCGTCGCCAGCGGATTGGCTGTGGTTGCACTCGGCGCAGACGGTGGCGGATCGATTCGTGTGCCAGCCAGTTTTTGCGGGATGGTTGGACTCAAAGGCACCTACGGGCGCATCTCGTCACATGGCACTGCGGGGGTAGTCTGGAGCATGTCTAATCCGGGACCAATTGCACCGACTCCGGCCGATGTGGCAGCTGCGTACATGGTGATGGCAGGAACCGATCCCCATGACCCACGCACGGCGCATCAACCCACACCAATGGCAGCAGATTTGGCTCGTCGCGATTTACGTGGTGTGAGTATCGGGTACATGCCTGCGTGGTTTGAACATGCAGACAGTGAAATTGTGGCACAGTGTCGCACCATGTTGCACTATTATCGTGCCGCAGGGGCTGATATTCGTGAAATCGCGGTAGCAGGACTCGAGGCAGCACGTGTTGCACACACTATCATCATCACATGCGAAATGCTGACCGCACTCGAGCAGGAGCTAGCACAATTTGGGCACTTGCTCGCCGATGAAACACGTTTGTCGCTGGCGATTTCACGCGAATTCACTGCGGCTGATGTACGCCACGCCCAACAAACACGTACCACATTCACACAGACATTGCGTGACGTATTCGCCAAAGTAGACTTGATTGCCACGCCCACCACAGGCCTCAATGCACCACTCATTACACCTGCACATATCCCTCATGGCATGAGTGATTTGAGTAGCACATTTGAAATCATGCGATTCGCCTTTGCAGCCAATTTGTCTGGGGTACCAAGCATTAGCATTCCTGCCGGTTTCAGCAAGTCTGGTATGCCAATTGGGTTTCAACTCATGGCACGTCCATGGCAAGAAGCACTGCTCATTGAAGCTGCCCAGGTTGCTGAACAATGGCGCACCATGCTCCCACCGCAAGTGTTGTTTCGCTGGTAGCACTACGCACACCGCTGCTGGGAGTATATCCCAGCAGCGGTGTGGGTTGTACCTGTATTCCGGCTATGACGTCTGCACATCAACGAGTGTTGATGACTCAGTTGCCCGACGTTTGAGTGCATCCAACAGCCACTGTTGCAACTCGGCGTGGGTAAACGTGACATCAGTGCCAGCCTGGTCGATATGCAACGTGTGCTTGGTAAGCAGTTGGCGCAAATCCGTAATGGTACCATTTGCACTCGGTGACGATGGCACTGTTGCATCGGGGTACCACTGATTGGCCCATGCCGTCAGCGTCGCAATCTCAGTAGCCCGTGTAGCAGCAATTGCGTTGGCGGCAGGTGATGCATCTGCCAACGCAGTGGCAAGAGCTTGCTCACGCTGCAGCATTGCAATGGTGTGCAGTAATACATTTGCTTCGGGAGCGACCTGTGTACCACCAAACTCCATACCGTCGAATGGCATCATGTTGTTGCCACGGCCATGCATATCACCGTGATTATGTCGATTTCCACCACGACCAGCAAACATACCATCATTCATGCCGTGCTTACCATGCATACCGCGCATCGGTTGTGGGAGCGTAATGAGACCAGTTGCATTCGCCACAAACAACCCACCCATGGTGAGTGCACCAATGACGAGCAATACGACACCGGCAATGCCAATAATACGTACCCAATCACGATTTCGTGTAGTCATGTTATTCCTTCCCTTCTTTTGTATCAGGCGTTGTCACCACGGTAGTATCAGTGTCACTTACGGCAACGGGCTGTGCAACCGTAGCAGCGACTGGGGCAGTGGTTGGCAGACGCCAACGATCAATCAGACGAATCACTCCCCAAATGAGCACCAACACAAAACCAATACGCAAACTCAATCGGGCTATCATGAAGATCAACGCAACGATCATCACTGTTGACATACCACTTCGTTCCTCTCTATGTCGTGTGTCGCCACAACGTGGCTGACATCATTACTATAGAAGGCGTATGTAAATATTCGATGTGGCAGTTGTTCAAGATTGTGTCAAGGTTTCAACAGAATCCTCAGCAATATCTCATCTTGACGCACCGAGGAATATGTCTTCAATCGTGAAGTGCATCTCCGTGCAGGTACAACACACGTATAATACGAACATACATTGTGAGAGACATACCATGCACACACTTCAATTTCGCGATATTGCAGCCAAGCCAGTGCACCTGCACGAGAATCAGATGATGCTTGGTAATCAAACGTACCAACTCGACACCATCATTGAGGGACAAAAGTGGCGTCTCAGTCTTTCAGCAATACATCGCTACCTGAGGGAATCTGCCTACGTCTACGGCGAACCATTCCATATACCAGCTGCAGCAGTCATCTTTGACCTCAATCATGAGCTCGACGTATTGGGGCATTTTCTGCCACTCATAACACAGCTCAGCAGTGATGAACGTGCCCAATTCATGATGCGCCTCAATGCACTTTTACGCGATCCACACTTGCCAATCCGCCTGCCGTACGCAACTGCCGTCACGCGGATTCCGTTGAGTGCCCGCGCCTTGATTGCAGGTCAAATCCTAATGTGCTTTTTTTATCGAAATGACGTAATCACCACACTGCTCACCACCAAACCGACGTTTGATTTGTTTCTCAACGTTGCCGATTATGCGCGTGCGGGTGGGGTGGGAGGTGGATGTTATGATCTGCATGCACATCGGGTGCTACTCCATTTGCCACGACTGTACGAGGGGTTCTTTGATACCATCCCTGGTGTTTGCCCATTACTCCATGAAATGGGGCACATGCTCGATGGCACAAGCATGCGTCAAATGCTGTACGGTGAATGTCGCGGTGAATTCCCGAGTATGACACGATCACAACACAGCACATTTGCTGCCGCCAAAGCGGCAGAATACGCCTGTTACATGGCACACTACCATGGACGAGCACCAGCAGATGGGCGGTATCCGCTCGGGCATCCCTATGTATTTCAAACGGATGGAGAGTTTATTGCTGGGTACTGGGAAATGTTTTGGCGCAATCCACACACAATGGCCACGCAGTGTCCCACACTGTTTGCGGCATTGTGTGACTATACACAATGCGACCCACGCCAAGCATTGCCAACAGACTACATGGGGTACGTCGATGGCAATCGGGCCTTTTATCGCAGTGGTGAACGCCCGTGGCCGAGCCAAATTCGCTACCACATCAGCTAGGATCGTGGTAATTGCAGCGTGAATGTGGCGCCACGACCAAGACCAGGGCTCGTCACGGTTAATGTGCCACCATGTGCTTCTGCAATGGCGCGCGCAATAGTCAAACCAACGCCCGCACCACCGGTAGCGCGGGTGCGCGAAGGATCGACCCGATAAAAACGTTCGAAGATGTGGTCAATGTGGGTAGCGTCGATACCAATGCCGTTATCGTGCACCCGGCACCAGACCATGTGTGCATCATGACCGGTACTGAGTTCGACGAGCCCCTGTGGTGCAACAGCACGCAATGCGTTGGTGAGCAAATTGACGAGAATTTGGCAGATACGATCGCCGTCACACTGCAATGGCTCTGTGGCGTGTTGATGAGTAATCGACAGGGTGACTGATTTTTCGGTGAAACGTGGTTGTAAGAGATCCTGTGCCTGTTGCACGATAGCATGCAAATCGGTGTACTGACGATTGAGGACCAAAGAACCAGCCTCTGCGCGCGACAGCGCTTGCAAATCATCGACCAATCGTTGCATGCGAGATGCTTCGTCACGGATAATGCCAAATGTTTTGGTGTTGGGCAGAATGACCCCATCAATGAGCCCTTCTGCGTAGCCACCTATTGACGCAAGCGGAGTACGCAGTTCGTGGGCCACGTCACCAATCAGCGTAGCACGGCGATGTTCGGCATCTTTGAGTGCGCCAGCCATGTAATTGAATTGTTGGGTGAGTGCGTGAATTTCGGTCGTATTTGTGGGCACATCCATCAACGAAAAATCCCCTGCAGCAACACGTCGGCTCGCAGCAATTACTGTGTGCAATGGTGCCACAATCAGACGTGCCAAGGTGATGCTGATGGCAATGGCGGTTATCGATGCAACCCCTGCAGCAATCCACATTCCGCGCCATACTGCCGCATTGTAGACCCGTTCAACCGTCATCCGTGGCATTGGGCCGCGCCCATCAGGCATACTGTTGTCGTGTTGCAACTGCTCATCGTTGACGATGCGGTCGCGAATGCGGGGCGTGACCAAAAACGTCACGAGCATAAATGATGCCATCGTCACCGCAATCACAAAAAAGTGTGCCAAGAGCAGACGCATGCGCAACGTGTTCACGATTGTCTCCAACGATAACCTGCCCCACGCACCGTTTCAATAAACCGCGGAGATGCGGGGTCTTCTTTGAGTTTGCGCCGTGCATTTGCAATGTGCACGTCGACCACATGATCATCACCGTAATAGCTGACACCCCATACCTGCTCAAGTAGCTGTGTACGAGTATACAGACGCCCTGGCGTCGTCGCAAGCAACACGATGAGACGAAATTCGGTACTCGTGACTGCTACTTCTTCACCAGCCATGCGGATTTCGTGCCCTTCGACATCAATGGTTAAATCATCATATTTAAGCACTTTATTCGACGAATTAGGCGTCCGTGCACGGCGCAACACGGCGCGAACCCGTGCGACCAGTTCACGTGGAGAAAATGGCTTGGTCAAGTAATCATCGGCACCGACTTCGAGACCCACCACACGATCAACTTCGTCGGCGCGTGCCGTCAACATGATGATGTATACATCTGATGTGGCGCGCACACGTCGACATACTTCGATGCCGTCGATTTCGGGGAGCATCAAATCAAGCACAACCACATCTGGTTGCACACGTGCCAGCACGCTGAGCGCATCACGCCCATTGTCTGCTTCGTGTACCACATACCCTTCTCGTTCGAGATAAGCGCGTATGAGTTCACGTAGTGGCACTTCATCATCTACAACCAAAACTGTTGGCATCTGCTACTCCTGGTCTGCAACAGGGATTCCAAGCCATTGCTCATATTGGGCGGATTGGAGCGATACCGGCTGTGCGGTGCGCACCCAACGAATCTGTTGCCACGGCGTTGCTATGACGTGGAGCACAACACTCCGGAGTTCATCACGCCGAAAGTAGGTGATACGCACGCTCGTGCCTGGCGCAGATTCTTGCAAGCGCGCTTTAAAGCGACCAGCATCGACGCGCGTATCGTTGAATGCAATAATTTCATCAAATGGAGAAATACCGGCATCAGCAGCAGGACTATATGGTGTGACCGACGCCACTAGCAGTCGCGTTGATTCTTGTTTGACTCTCACACCAATAGTCACTGGTCCGTCATCACTCACATCCCAGTGTGTATCTAATCCAACGACCGTAGCAAGCATCGCATAATCGATTTCGGCAGTCCCCTCAATATAATCGGCAAAAAACTGCGCCACCAGGTCAAAATCGACACCAGCGACCTCGGCGATCAGCAGAATCATGGTGTGGTCCTCGGGAATGCCAGGGTGTTCGAGTGGGTAACGCGCTTCAAGCAGACGTAACACATCATCGAAACTTCGTTCACCGGCACTCAGCCGACGGATAAACATATCAAGCGCAAATGTGACCACCGCACCTTTGATGTAATACGAGATACTCACATTGGGGCTGTTTTCGTCGGGGCGATAGTAGCGAATCCATGCATCAAAACTGGCTTCAGCCAAGCTTTGGTGAAGCCGACCTGGGGTGCGCATCACACTATTAATATCATCCGCAAGCAGCTCGAGATAGCGTTTTGGTGAAATGAGCCTGGCACGGCACATGATGAGATTGTCGTAGTACGAAGTAACTCCTTCCGCCAACCACAGTTGCCGGGTATAGTTTTCTTGGAAGTAATTAAACGGTCCAAGTGGTGCAGGGCGAATACGTTTAACATTCCACGTATGAAAGAATTCATGGGTAATCAGGCCAAGAATCTTTTCATAGTCGCGTTGTTTCGCAAACCCCCACCTATCGCACAAACAGACGGTACTATTACAATGCTCAAGCCCGCCATACATGCCATCAGCTAGATGCAAGATAAACGTATATCGTGTATAGGGGATGGCTGCAAAGTGTGCACGTACCGCACGCACAATACGCTCGATGTCATGGACGAGTGTGGCGATGTCCTCATTCCCATGCCCCCAAACCACGACCTCGTGCGGGATGTTTTCCACAAAAAACTCAATTGTCTGATGCGTACCACATTCAAATGGCGCATCATAGAGTGCATCATATGATTGCGCCGCAAACGACCACATCGCACCATCAGCATGCATCTGTACCGCATGGGTGGTAGGCAACTGTGTCGCCACACGCCAATGCCCGGGGGTTTGCACTCTGACGTGCAACGGTTGTTGGTACGATGTGAGGCACATGCATACAGCTGCAGGGTTAAAAAATGCGTGCGTATCATCCACATGATTGGTACGAACCGTTAATTCGTAGGCATACACACTATATCGCACCTCGACAGGTGCGTCGGTATTGAGTAGCTGGATTTGCCAGGTGCATTTATCAGTTTTTTGCCAGCGACAGCTCTGACCGTCTTGCACGACACGAAATGCTTGCACATGCCGAGCATACTCACGAACCATGTACGAACCAGGTGTCCACACCGGCATTTTGAGTTCCATGACCGCATCAGGGTGTGATATCGAAATCGTCACATCCAGGAGGTGGGCGGTATGGCGCATGGTAGAGATTTCGTAGTGTACTCTGTTCATAGGGTGTATGGTGCAAATAAATGTACGACGAGTGCCGTTAACTCACGTGGGTACTGCTGGATACGCAGCAGCAAATTGAGTACATCGCCCGCTTGATCGCGACATTCATACATGGCGTGGGCCACAGCAAGCATGCGTGTATCGCCCAGACTGGCGCGATAGGCGTAAAAGTCACGAATATACCCGACACGAAGTCGCAACATGCGGGCACTCCCACTTACCGTATGGCGTGGGTAATGGAAAAACAGATATTCATCCAGCATAGCATAACTGGCATCTGCAATAGATGTCGTATAGTACTGCGCCAAAAAGAGTGACCACTCATGCATTGCACGAATGCGCTGACGAACTGCGCCGCTACGCGATTGTACACTGAGCCATTCTTCATATGCACGGATGTGTAATTGGCTTTCACGCAGTGCTAATTCAATCACAAATACAGCGTCACCGTCCAACGATTTATCGACCTTATCGGCCGAAGACGACTGTGATAGCCGTTTAACGTGTTGTGCGGCACGTACTTCAGCGAATTCAAATGCACCATAACTCTGCCCACCATGAGTAATATCTTCGTAGCTGAGCAGCATAGGGCGCAACGTGTGCATGAGATGCGGGTGTTGGGGCAAGATACGTTGCATGGCCGCAGAGAGGATTGCCGTGTGGTCTTCATCGGTTTCTGCACGGAGCATTTTGCGGCGCTCTTCGTCGTTGAGCGCCCGCAGAAGCTGTACTGACCAATCGTGTAATGCGGGATGTCGATGCGCAAACAATGCCACAAATGTCTCAGTATCAAGATCTTCTTCTGACCACTGCGTGTCGTCTATGTCATCGTCGTCATCATCACTCTGCAGGGCTGCCGTATACGAATCTGGCTCTTCGCCATCTTCGTCGTGGTTGACCCATTCGTCTTCGGCATCACTCTCAGCATAATGTACGTCATATGCACCACGTGCAATCGCATCATCGATGGCGGGTGAATGATCGATGAGTGTATCCACAGGCAGCACACGGGGCATGACAGAATCTTCGTATTGGGTGTCAATAAACATGCGTACTGCAGAATATCGCTGCGCAATACCATCCCATAATCCTGCGCGACAATCCGCCATACGCCGGTTGCGTAACTGCTGCTGCAACTCACTAATACGCAATCGTAACACATCGAGGCGCGACAACACGACAGGCGCCGACGTCTGTGCGTTCAACAACGATTGCCATGGCATCGGCGGGTATGTTGTGCGCCAAGGTGCCTGCGCATAGCGCGCCAACAGACGGAGCTGCACCAGCGCAATATCATGCGTCGCATGCCAATCAGCAGTGAGCTGTGATGCAATATCACCTGCGAGCAACACAGTATCAGGAATTCGCTGTGCCACTCGCCGATCCACGCGCAAGTGCAATTCACAGCGTGACTGCCAGTCGATTTGCACAATGATATGATCGCCATGACGGAACGCGTGGGCTGCATACCAGCCTGCCAGTGAAACGATATCCGGCCCATGTGGCTCGCATGGGTGTGCCGAGGCTCCGATATAGATGGGGGTATCCTCTGGCACAAACGGTTCCAGCCATTCGCGGAGTAGATAATCACCGTCTATTGCCTGCTGATCGGGAACCACGCGAAACACCACCCCATGGACGGCCTGACGTACTGAGATGTATTCTTCGTGGGCAAGAGGTACCCACCCAAGTGCACGCGCATTCGCAGCCAGCAACACGCGTACCATTTTTGCCAATTTCGCATGCTGGATTTGGTATGTATGTGTGAGGGCTGCCACGATACCAGGTATCGTCTGTACTCCATGCACCACTTTTGCTAATTCTTGCAACGACACGGTCAGTGTTCGCTTAAAGTGCGCCATGGATTCCCTCGTTTCATGCACACACCAACGGTTGTGCTGAAATTATATCATGCACCATGCTTAGCGGTCATAACCATCTATTGCATCAAACACGGCTGCCACAATACTCGTCGTGTCGATGTGAAAGTGTTGGTAGAGCGCATCACGTGACCCAGACTGGCCGAAGTCGTCGACCCCGAGACTCGTCAAGGGTGCGCCATAGACACTCCCCAACCACGCCAAAGCATGTGATGCCGCATCATGCACAGTCACCATCGGGACTCGCCGTTGCTCATCAGCAAAAAGCCACGCCAACGGGTCATTGTCGCCACTCCGCCGTGCCTGACTGTAACGCTCGTACAAGGCACGTGCACTCACAATGTTTATGACATCAACTGCCACACCTTCATGCCACAGTTGCGTCGCAGCCGCTAATGCCTCGGGAATCATGGTACCACTTGCACATAGCATGACACGTGGCGCATCATACAACTCGGGGTGTGTGTCACGCCATGATGCCAACACATAGGCACCCGCCAACGCATGTGTACGTAGCGTGTCAATTCCCAAACGCGCAACTGCGGTATGAAATGGTGCTTGATCGATGGGGCGGGTGCTTAGTCGTATATACAAAGGACGTCCATGGACGCGATCAAAACAGTGTTTGACACCTTCCAACAAAAACCACTCTAATTCGCCGGCATAACACGGCTCAGCCATCATCAGTTTGGGCAATTCGATACCCACAGATGCAGTAATCGTCGATTGATGCGCACCTCCCTCGGGGGCCAGCGTCACCCCTGAAGGAGTCCCAGCAACGATAAATTTGGCTCCAGAGTAGACGGCATAGATGAACGCATCTAACCCACGCAACACGAACGGGTCGTATACAGTACCAATAGGAACAAGTGGCGCACCCAAGAGCTCATGTGAGAGACCAGCAGCAGCCAACATCATGAACAAATTCATTTCAGAGATGCCCAACTCGATGTGCCGGCCACTCGCCGAACGCTGCCATTTGAGCAACCGTTGCGCTTCACTTTCGTAATCAGGAACATCAGCAAACGGTGTATAGACACCAAATCGATTGATCCACCCACCAAGATTTGTCGACACCGATACGTCGGGTGATGTCGTGAGCATGTGATTCGCCAACCCTGGAATATCGCCGAAACGAACCAATAGACGGCCAAAAGCATCTTGCGTGCTGACCTGCTGCGGCATACTCAAATCGACACGATCGGGAACTGCCACCGTCGGACACGGCGGAAGATCCGTTTCGGTGAGGCGCTTGGCAACTTCGTCGCACATCAGTCCTTCTGGGCTGGTACTGGTGAATCCCTGCCAGACATCATCGGCATCGATACCCATCTTGCGACGCAATGCTTCGATTTGTTCGGTGTTGAGCAACATGGAGTGGTTGAGTGGATGACCAGCAATTGGCAACCCCCAACCTTTGATGGTATACGCAAAAATGACCGTGGGTCGGCTCATATCACGTTCGACTTCATCAAACATCTCGCACATGGTATCCAAATCATGTCCACCAAGATTTGCAATGATACTCGGCAACTCTTCATCGGGCACTTGCGCAAGCAATAACGCTAACGTGGCGCGATCACCGTCATTGGCGTTGAGCAGTCGTTCACGTAATTCGGCTCCACTGAGACGAATAGAGGACTGATATTCTTCGTTGCTCATATCATCAATACGGCGACGGAGTGCATCACCACCAGGCATGGCATACAGCTGTTGCAGTTTGTGACCATACTTGGCTTCAAGCACACGCCAGCCGTTTTGCGCAAAGAGTTTTTTGAGTCGAGCCGCACGAATTCCTGGCACGACGCGATCGAGACTCTGCCGGTTGAGATCAACCACCCAGACCACTTGACCGATGCCGTCGAGCGCTTCGTCGAGTAATGCTTCCCAGACATTGCCTTCATCGAGCTCTGCATCACCCACCACCGCCACAAAACGACGCTCAGGAATGGGAGCATTGTGGTCGCGCAGAAAACGTTGTGTCAATGATGCAAAGAGTGGTGCAACGACCCCTAATCCAACAGAACCCGTTGAAAAGTCTACACGCTCAGGATCCTTGGTGCGACTCGGATATGACTGTAACCCGCCATACTCGCGCAACGTAGTCAAATAGCGTTTGGGGAGATTGCCCAGCAAGTAGTGAATCGCATGAAAGACTGGTGATGAGTGTGGCTTGACAGCAATGCGGTCACCTGGCCTGAGAAAATGAAAATAAAGCGCAGTCATGAGTGTAACCGTAGACGCTGATGAAGCCTGATGCCCGCCGACTTTGGTGCCATCATGATTGGGGCGGATGTTGTTGGCATGATGAATCATCTGCGTGGCCAGCCACAAAATCCGTTGTTGAATGGATTCAAGCGTTCGGAGTCGCTGCCGAGTCATTTTGGGCTTTGGCACTGATCCTGCCACGGTCGCGTCTTTTATTTTCATCGTAATGCTCCTTGCAGCGGCGTTGCAGAAAGGTACTCCTTTATACATCTCCATCATACGGCATTTCTTTGCCCACCTTGCTGCATGAATATTATGATTTCGAAAACTATTCAGTCTGTGCGTGTCACAACACGCGACATCTATGTCCGTGGCGCATCACACCTCGCCATTTACGAGTACAATGTGATGAATGATCATTGTGGAAATGGAACGCGTTATGTCTCGTACACTCATACTCGAATCACTCGCCGCAACCCCCGAGTGGGACATCATCATTGTTGGGGGTGGTGCAACTGGGCTTGGCATTGCCGTCGATGCCGCAAGTCGTGGGCACAAAACACTGCTCCTCGAAGCGCATGATTATGCAAAAGGCACATCAAGTCGATCCACAAAACTCGTTCATGGCGGTGTACGCTATCTCGCTCAAGGTAATATTTCGTTGGTCTATGAAGCCTTGCACGAACGCGGGCGGCTCCGTGACAATGCACCTCATCTGGTGCGTGTCATGCCCAATGTCGTCCCCGCCTATCGCTGGTTCGATATGCCATTTTATGGCGCTGGTCTGTTACTCTACAGTCTCTTAGCAGGTCAGTTAGGCTTTGGATTCTCACAGATTATCAGCGCAGCAAAAGCGCTCGCACTCGCCCCTACGCTGACCGCCACCGGCCTCAAAGGGGGCATCGTCTACTATGACGGGCAGTTTGATGATTCACGTCTTGCTATTACCTTATTGCGGACTGCACTCAATCATGGTGCCACACTCATCAATCATATGCCCGTGCAGCAATTTACCCACAATGCAAGCGGACGCATCAATGGCGTGGTTGCGACCGACAGCGAAAGTGGCATCCAGTATACGCTCAATGCCAAAGCGATCATCAATGCTACGGGGATTTTTGTTGATCAGTTGCGTAAACTCGATGACCCGCAGGCAAGCACGATGGTTGCCCCGAGTCAAGGAATTCACGTAGTCGTTGATCGCTCGTTTTTACCAGGCGACCACGCCGTCATGATCCCCAAAACCGCAGATGGGCGCGTGCTTTTTGCGGTGCCGTGGCATGATTGTGTGGTAATAGGCACCACTGATACACCAATGCAGCAAACCGAGCTCGAGCCACGCGCCTTGGCATCCGAAATCGAGTTCGTGTTAAGTCACACCGAAAAGTATCTCCGCCGGCGGCCACAGCCCCACGAAATCCTCAGTGTCTATGCTGGGCAACGCCCACTGGTCAAGGCGAGTGGCGCTACAGCCCACACCAAGTCGTTGTCGCGTGATCATACGATTGTCTTTTCGGCAAGTGGGCTGATGACCATCACAGGTGGCAAATGGACAACCTATCGCCATATGGGTGAGGATGCAGTCAATCGCATCGAATCGGCCACAGGACTCACTCCACGTCCATCAGTGACCAAGAATTTGCGCCTGCACGGTTATAGCACAGACAAAACACAGGATCAGCTGCAAGTCTATGGGAGCGATGCACACGCTATCCGCGCGCTCATTCTTGAGCAACCGGCGCTCGGCGAGCTACTCCACCCTGCATTACCCTATGTTGCCGCAGAAGTGGTCTGGGCGGTGCGCATGGAACAAGCCCGCACCGTCGAGGATGTCTTGGCGCGCCGGCTTCGTGCGATCATTGTGAATGCGGCAGCCAGTATTGCCTGTGCGGGAAAGGTTGCACAACTGATCGCCACCGAGCTATCCCACGACGAGACCTGGGTGGCCACCCAGGTCTCGGAATACACCACGCTGGCACGTGGATATCAACTCAATTAAGCGCGGCGTTTGCTGAGTTCTGCGATGAGTGCGGGCACCACCTCGAGTGCATCACCAACGATGCCGTAGCTCGCCACTCGAAAAATTGGTGCATCCGCATCCTTGTTGATGGCAACAATGATGCGTGATGAACGCATACCGGCCAAATGTTGAATGGCGCCAGAAATACCGACTGCCACATACAACTTGGGACTCACTGTTTTGCCGGTCTGACCAACCTGATGCTCGTAGGGGACCCAGCCTGCGTCGACAATGGCACGAGATGCCCCATATGCACCACTGAGGGCTTCGGCGAGCGCAGGAATCAGCCGATGGTAGTTTTCGGCATTGCCCAGGCCGCGCCCACCCGAAACAATGATACTGGCATCGCTCAGATTGATACCGCCACTTGCGCGACTGCTGCTCACCACCTGCACTCCACTGGTAATCCCGCTCACTGTAGCGCGATGAATGGGAGCAGCGGTGGCCCCTGCCTGGGCCTCGGCGTGTGTCTGCTTTCGCACAGACACGACAACAGGTGTTTGCGTATAACGCCATGTACTGACGACATTGCCCGCATGCGAGGCACGCACCACATCGACATGAGCATCGTTGATGCGCACATCGCTGACATCGGCGGCTAGTGCACCACCACACTCTGCAGCGAGTGCCGCACTCACGTCACGCATGCGCAACGTGGTGGTCGTGAGGATTACATCCACCTGCTGGCCACGGATGCATGCAACCAGGGCGCTGGTGAGTGCATCAGCAGCACGAGATGCCAGCTGCGCATCATCGATGACAAGCACATCAGCAACTCCGTACCGTGCCGCATCAGTAGCAAGTGCATCCACATGATGACCGATAACAACTGCAGTTGCGGTACCAAGTGCGTTCGCCCGTGCAATAATTTCACGTTGTGCTGCAGAAAGTACGTTATCTGCGGTTTGGTCAATCAAGACCCAAATATTTGCCATGATTGATTCCTCCCTACAACGCTTGATCGGCAATCAGCCGATCAACGAGCGTGGCAACTGTGTGTGCCACGTCGGCACCTGCAATAACTTCTCCACTTTTGCGCGCAGGCGGTGGCACGCGGTCGATGAGCTGCGGCTGAGTCGGGAGCGTTGACAATACCTCTGCAACTGCACGCGTAGGAATCTCCGCTTTCGCAAATTTGCGCACGCGCAACAACGATGGGAACCGAGGCTCTGTTTCGCCTTTGGCGACACTGATGACTGCGGGCAACGATACCCGCACGATTTCTTGTTCGTCTTCGAGTTTACGCTCGAGCTCGAGCTCGGTTTCACTCGCTGACACCACACGCGACACATAGGTGACATGTGACCAACCAAGAATGCGGGCAAGCATGGGCGCCATGGCCGCACTATCGTCGTCGGTGGCATTACGCCCACACACTACCAACTGCGGTGACTCGGTCTGCTTGGCTGCAGCAGCCAGAATGGAGGCTGCGGCATACACGTCATATTCGGCGTCTGCGTTGATGAGAAGTGCGTCAGTAGCACCCATCGCCAAGGCGCGACGATGCTGATCAATCCAATCCTCGTGACCGAGTGAAAGCACCGTCACTGCCCCACCAACCGTATCATTAATGTGGAGTGCGGCCTCGAGTGCGTACTCATCAAACAAATTGGTAATCATTTCGATGCCACTCGCATCGATAGTGTTTTGTGACGTAATCGCCACTGTATTGTCACGTGGGACCTGCTTGAGACAAACCACAATATTCATGGATTACTCGGCCTCCCATTCAGCCTTGTTGTACGCTGGCAGTTCACAGCGCAGCTTTGGGGCAATTTCGCGATGACCAAGTGCATAATCAGCCTGGAGCAACTCTTGTAACTCGCGTGTGCCTTCATAAATTACGCCACCACGCGAATTACGCAAAAAGCGTTCAACTGGATATTCATCAGAAAACCCGTAAGCACCGTGAATCTGCACTGCATCATCGGCAGATTCCCAACTCGATACCGTGGCATGCCATTTGGCGAGTGTCGTTTCGCGCGTGTTGCGGCGCCCGGCGTTTTTCATCCAGCCTGCTTTGTAAACCAACAAGCGCCCCATGTCCATTTTACGTACCATGTGGCTAATCATTCGTTTGACCAGCTGATGATCACCAATCGGCACACCAAACGTGTGACGCTCTTTGGCATATTTGACTGACGCATCAAGCGATGCGTGAATCAAGCCCACCGCACCCGCAGCCACCGTGTAGCGACCGCTATCGAGTGCCGTCATGGCAATTTTGAAGCCTTCGCCTTCTTCGCCGAGGCGGTTTGCCACGGGGACACGCACATCCTGCATCACGATTCCACCCGTATTGCCGGCGCGCACACCCAGTTTCCCGTGCAATGGATAGGTGCTCAAACCAGCCATGCCACGCTCAAGCACAAAACACGAAATACCACGATTGCCTTTGGATGGGTCAGTTTTGGCAAAGACGACAAATGTATCTGCGATATCAGATAGGCTAATCCAAATCTTTTCGCCATTGAGAATATAATGATCGCCATCACGACGGGCAGTTGACTCCATTGCACCGGCATCCGTACCACTGTTGGGTTCGGTCAAGCCGTACGCACCGATTTTGCGACCTTGCGCCTGTGGCACCAGGAAGCGTTGCTTTTGTTCTTCGGTACCCCACTGAAAGATGGTCATCGAGTTGAGCCCGATGTGCACGCTCGCCACAACCCGCAAGAAACTGTCGATGCGTTCGAGCTCTTCGCAGAGCACTGCCAACGCCAAATAGTCCATTCCGGCACCACCATAGCGCACCGGCATACAGATACCGAGAAACCCTAGCTTGCCCATTTTTTCAATGAGCGGACGTATGTACGTGCGGGTTTCAGGGCCTTCGCCGTGAGCAGCGCCACTGCGATCCCATTCACGAATATGCGGCAGCACCTCGCGCTCTGCAAACTCGCGCACCGTCTGACGCAACATATCGTGCTCCTCGTTGAGGAACATATCAAAATTGTTGGTGAAGTCCATGATTGACTCCTTTTTCTGATGTCATTCGTCACAAAACCGTTCGTATTATATCCTATTTTGATGACTCCCTTGTGCACAGAGATGCGACCATGATGTATGCGGTTACATGGTACACTAGTGACACAGTTTTTTGATGGTAAACCGAGGTATACATGCGGCAGGCAATCAGTGTCATTCCCGTTGCTGGTATTGGCGAAATTCCAAATGGCAGCAATATTGCGCAGATGATTCAAGAAGCACTCTCCACCCAACAACTGGCAATTCAACACGATGATGTCGTTGTCATCACACAGAAAATCATCTCAAAAGCGGAAGGGCGTGTCGTCGACCCCGCCTCATATACTCCTTCTCATATGGCACATATGGCCGCCGCACAAGGTCACAAAGATGCCCATTACTATGAAGTAGTGCTGCAAGAAAGTAAGCGCATTGTTAAAATGGATCGTGGTGTGCTTATTTGCGAGACGCATCACGGTCTGATTTGTGCCAATGCAGGTGTTGACGAATCAAATGTGGATGGTGGCCGACATATCACACTTTTACCTATTGACCCAGATGCGTCAGCACACGCGATTCGCACCACGCTCATGCAACAGTTCGGGGTACGTTGTGCAGTCATCGTATCAGACACATTCGGACGAGCGTGGCGTGATGGACAGGTCAATGTGGCCATCGGTGTTGCAGGCATCGCGCCACTAGACAGTTATGCGGGGGTCGACGACCCATACGGGTATCGCATGCAAGCGAGTGTGCTCGCAATTGCGGATGAAATCGCTGCAGCTGCTGAGTTGGTCATGGGCAAAATCGACCGCATTCCGGTGGCACTGGTACGCGGTGCGACCTATGTGGTTGATGAGCAGGCATCAGCGCAACAGTTAATTCGGCCTGCAAATAAAGATTTATTTCGCTGAACAGGTACATTCCATGGACATATCACTGCAGGATGCGATACAGCGTCGCCAAACAGTACGACGATTTCGCACTACTGAATTGTCAGTATCACAGCGCGACGCACTCATTGATGCGGCATCACGTGCACCTTCGGCGCATGGAAGACAACCGTGGAAGTTTGTCGACATTCCAGCAGGGGGTGTGCGGCAGCAACTGTGCGCTGCAATGGAAGTCACATGGCGAGCCGACTTGGCCCGCGACGGGCAGGATGCCCTCCATATAGCACAGCGCATCGAGATCTCGACAGCGCGCATTACTACTGCGCCGCTCCTCATTATGCCCTGTGTAGATACGAGCATGCTCGATCACTACCCAGACCAGGCTCGCCAAGATGCAGAATATCTGATGGCCGTACAAAGTATCGGGTGCGCCATACAACTCATGCTGCTCACAGCAGTCCAGTTGGGATTTGATGGTGGATGGATGTGCGCACCACTGTTTTGCCAAACCACAGTCCGTGGCGTATTGCGCTTACCAGAGACACTCATTCCACAGGCATTCATTCCATTTGGCTACATGGCACAGCCACCGTTACGCCGCCCCAAGCGCAGCGGTAGTGAACTCTTGATACACGTCAGCGAATGCTGATGGATGCATAGTTAAGTTTGGTAGAATAGACACATGCAAACTCCACCAACTATTCCTGACATCACCAATAAAACAGTCGTCTTTTCAGGCGGCGTCGGCGCAGCACGCTTCCTTGAGGGGCTGATTCGCGTCTTACCCGACAACGCCGTGTGTGCGATTGTCAATACGGGTGACGACATTGAAATGCATGGGTTGCTGATTAGTCCGGATATCGACATTGTGTTATGCACGTTAGCTGGCCTGATTCACCCAACCCAAGGATGGGGAGTTGTCGATGACAGCGACCACTGCATGCAAATGCTTGGCAAACTCGGCGCACCGACGTGGTTTATGTTGGGCGATAAAGACCTCGCCTTCCACATTCAGCGCAGTGCATTACACAAGGCTGGATGGCATGCAACACACATTGCAGAGCACTTTCGCCAGTGTTTAGGTGTCAAAGCGCTGCTCTTGCCGATGTCACATGATACGGTGCACACACACATTGTGACTCCGGCAGGAGTACGTCATTTTCAAGAATACTTGGTACGTGATCGCGCACAGGCAGTAGTAACCGGGATTGAGTATCATGGCATAGAAACAGCACAGGCAACTCCATATGTACAGCAAGCCCTTGCCACGGCAACAGGTCTAATCATTGCCCCAAGCAATCCGTTTGTGAGTGTGGGCACAATCCTGGCACTACCTGGAGTACGTCAAGCTTTGATGCAGGCGCGTGTACCACGGATAGCGATTAGTCCGATTGTTGGTGGGGCGGCCATCAAAGGCCCTGCAGTTGCGATGTTGACACATGCAGGCGTCGAAATTTCAGCATACGGAATCGCCACGCTTTACCAAGGATGTATCGATGGCATGGTTATCGACAACGTCGATGCTGCGTTGGCACCACGCATAAACGCACTTGGTATCAAGGTGTGTGTGACCGATACAATTATGCGTGACACGGAGCACAAACAACGTCTCGCAGAGACCTGTGTGCGCTTTATGGCAGAGGTACGATGATTACAGCAATTGTGCCGTTCAAAACGCTCGAGGAAGCTAAAAGTCGGCTATCAACGGTGCTGTCACCAGCGGATCGACGCGCACTGGCGTTGGCCATGCTCGACGACGTACTCACCGCACTCGACAAGAGTCAATATGTAAGCACGGTACTTGTGACTGCGAGTGATGGTGCTGCACATGCATTGGTGGGGTCGCGGAACATCCAGTGTGTCAATGATACCGGTATCAATCTCAATCATTCGATTCAACTGGTGATTGAGCAGCTCCAATACCCGTCGCCGGTACTGGTGATGCATGCAGACCTCCCGTTGGTCGAAGCCGATGACATCGATGATTTTGTGCATCGAATGCCGAGTGGCGGGATAGCGTTGGCGGGGTCACATGATGGTGGCACAACCGCTATTGCTTGTGATGCTGTAACCCGCATGCAATGGTCGTTTGGTGAGGGGAGTCTGCAGCGACACACCGCAGCAGCACGTGCCGCAAATATCCCGGTGATGACGGTACGCGAGGGTCCAATCACGTTCGACATTGATCGGCCAGTTGATTTTTATCGACTCTGCAAAGACCCGGGTGGTCGACAAACAGGGCGGCTATTGACACGCCTCGGCATTCAACCGCCATCGGTGGTAGAGTAGTAGTGGAACACAGCTGATTAGGGGAACGTTATGGGGATTATTGGATATGCTGCTGCGCTTGAACAGTTTCATCCAACCGAGTTACTCCAATATGCAGTCACTGCGGAGCAGTATGGGTTCAAAGCGGTGATGGCTGCTGATCACTTCCAGCCATGGGTGCCACAACAAGGACACAACGCCTTTGTATGGAGCTGGATGGCGGCACTCGGCGTGCAAACAAACTCTATGACGTTTGGTCCAGGAGTCACCTGCCCCAGCTTTCGTTATCATCCCGCTGTCGTTGCCCAAGCCGCTGCCACACAAGCAGCCATGACACCTGGGCGATTTTGGCTGGGATTGGGGAGTGGTGAAGCCCTCAACGAGCATGTGGTGGGTGGTGTATGGCCCGAGGCGCATGTGCGGCTCGCAATGATGCAAGAAGCGATCGGCATCATCAAACAACTGTTGAGTGGGGGGGTTGCAAAACACGATAATGGCAAATATTTCACCATGGAGCGGGTCAAACTGTGGACGCTCCCAGATGTACCTCCTCCGCTGTATGTGGCCACTGCAGGACCCATCACGGCAGCGTGGACGGGGCGTGAGTGTGACGGCATTATTACGCCGGGAGCATCGCCCGATAAACTGAAAATGCTCCTCGGCAAGTTTGCAGATGGCGCCCGGAGTGCGGGCAAAGACCCGCATCGCATGCCCAAACTCCTGCAACTCCACATGTCATGGGCAGAAACATACGAAGAGGCGCTACACTACGCCATGACTGAATGGCCGAACGGTGGCATGCCCTTTCCCAAACAAGATATCCGCAGTCCAGAGGATTTTGCAGAGATTGCCAAGCTGGTACGTCCTGATAATTTTGTGAATCGCATGTTGATTTCTGCTGATATCGAAGCACATTTCACCTACATCCAACGTTTCGTAGATCTCGGTTTTACGGAGATTCATGTGCATAATGTGGGACGCAATCAAGCCGCATTCATCAAAATGTTCGGTGAACAGATTATTCCTGCACTGAAATGGAGCCACGAATGAAAGCGATTCCTGATGCATTCATGGATCTAATCACACGACCACTTGTTGCATCACTTGCGACAACCATGGCAGATGGTACGCCCCAGGTCACCCCAGTCTGGTTCAATTTTGCCGATGGATTATTTTATGTCAATGCAGCTGCTGGTCGCATCAAAGACCGCAACATCAAGGCACGTCCGTATGTGGCATTGATGGTTGTAGACACGAGTCAACCATATCGCTACATTGCCATTCGTGGCCCAGTCATCGACATCAGCGCTGGTGCAGTCGGTCAAACGCACATCAACGAGTTGTCGTTTCGCTATACGGGCAACCCGACATATCAGTTTGCGGCACCAGGAGAAATCCGCGTACGCTATACAATTCAACCAGCGCACATGACAACCAACGGATAAGCTGTGAGTACTGAACGAGTCAACCACTACAAATCACTGTTGCATGGCAAAACACGCTTGTTGCAGCGCTCACGTCGCATGCGTGCAGCAGTTGCACTAGCACGCGATGCGTCGGTACGTGCGTTGGACGTATTGCTCGAAGTCATCATGAGTGGTGGTGATAGTGATGCAGTGAATGCTGCAGCAACCGCGTTGAGTCAACACGCCGATTGGCGGCACATCAACATCATCTGTAGTGTCTGGGCACTGACACGGCACCCCACGCTCGGTCGCCTGATTTCACAACATGGCTGGATTGCGAATGCTCCCCCTGATGCGCGTGTACTTAGCGCCCTGCACATCGGTCAACTCGAATTACTCGTCAGTGCCCGCCCTGGGCTCCTCCCCGCCCTGATAATCGCCACCGGTGACCGCAATCAATCCATTGCACAACGGGCACGACGCACCTTATTGGCATTGCAACGCAGTGATACACGGCAAGCGCTATGTATGCTCGCTGTCGAACAACAGATTCCCATTGCACTCGACATTGCGCGACGTGCAGGATATCTCCCCGACGATATGATGTGGCGGGCAGTCTATCTCTTACTAACCGATCAACGTGATGCTTACCGAAATTGCGATCCTGATTGTCAACATGTCATCAAAGCGTTTGCCGTGAGTTCACCACAGCTGCGTGAACGTATTGCACGGGCGCTGTACGACGAACCCAATGCACCACCCATCATGCCGCCATCACTCATCTACATCGCAGATCTCAATGATGCACAATGGCACGAAGCCGTGCAGTTTTTGTGTAGCCCGCTCAATCATCATGTGGCTGCAGTCGTGGCACGCTATGCGCCGGCACGTTGGGCGGCTCAATTACTCGTGCACCTCGAAGAAGGCGCTGAACCAGCTACTCGGAGCAATACGATGCCGCTCGGCGTACTGCGTTCGATTGCTGAAACCTGCTTGGCAGGGCAAGAGCCTCAGCCACTCAAAGGTGTCACACTGCATGCAGGCAATCGCGGTATTCATCATTTGGCACTCAGCCATAGTGGTGACTACTTGGCCGCAGCAGATGGAAATGGCGGCATATTTGTGTGGCATTTGAGCCATGGCGGTGCACTGCCCACTCCACATGCCCATCCGTGGCCAGTACGCTCTTTGCTGTTTTCGCGGAACGATCAGTATCTGTGTAGCGCTTCGAGTGTCGGACCAATGCAAATCTGGGATCTCAATCGCCATCAGGTGCATCATCGCTTTGATGGACGCATGCCCATTCAGCTCGTACCAGACAGTGACACATTTTTGTCGAGTGGCGAAGAAGCCTTTCATTTTTGGTCGTTGCGTGGCACGCATCTGAGCAGCATTCGTACCCCTGCATCACGTGTCGCACAGATTGCGCTGAGCCCTGACGGCCAGTATTACGCAGTGGCAGGTGCAGCACCAGCGCTTGCGCTCGCCAACCAGAGTGTACCTCGTGATCACGGCATCAGCGTGTGGCGTATGCCCAGCGGTGAGCTTTTGGCGGGGGATGCATTAGCCCGCTGGCTAGATCGCGGCGATCCGATTACATTGCTGGATTTGCCGTCTGTCGCCGAAGAGGTCATCTTTAGTCCAAATAGTCAGTTAATTGCTGCAGTATGTGGCGACGGATTTGTGCGCATCTGGCGCTTGCTCGATGGCATGCAACAACAAATGTACCCAGGCACCGCCCCCATTGTTTTCTTGCATGATGGCACACAGTTGCTCAGCGGATCAGCAACTGGAGGATTCCAGATTCGCCAAACAAACAGCAGCGAACTGGTAGCCAATGTACCACTGCAACACGGCATACCAAATGTGATGACAAGTGTCTCTGACCGAGGCATTGTGGTAGGGGGGAGCACCGATGGCACAATTACACTTTGGCGCTTGCATGAATCACTCGAAGCAGTAGAGCTTACTGCTCATGCCCATCGTATTACTGCGTTAACTATCAGCGACGATGGGCAAACGCTGGTCAGTGCTGACATCAGTGGCACCATTATTGTATGGGATATCGCAGTGTGTGATCTGATTCGACGCATCCCACTCCATGTGCGCCCGCACGACCGCACGTGGATTAGTGATGTGCTCAAACAACGGCGCTACAAAAGCACCGAACGCCGCTGGCTGGAATTCATGAATGCGCTGTATCGTACTCCGCCAGGGAATCGCCGTGGATATGACCCGTCGATTCCTGTTGATGTGGGGTCGTTTCGATTACGTTTAGAATAGTCGTATTCGCGACTTACGTGTAGAGGAGAAAACCCAATGACGAGTGCTCCGTTGCAAATGCCGTTGCCCGAAATTGCGTCGCAGTTTAATCTGCGTCGTGATATCGTCTTTCTCAATCATGGTAGCTTTGGTGCCTGTCCACGACCTGTGATCGCTGCGTATCGACGGTGGCAAGACGAGCTCGAATCTGAGCCCTGCCTCTTTTTTGGTCGTAATCGGCTGGGGTATCTGGCTGAAGCGCGGGCTGCGCTCGGTGCCTATGTCAATGCGGATGCCGATGATGTGGTATTTATCCCAAATATCACCTATGGCATGAACATCGTAATCAACTCGCTTCAGTTGGCAGCCGATGATGAAGTGCTCACCACCAATCACGAATATGGCGCCATCAATAATACGTGGAATTACCACTTACCACGCCGTGGTGGCAAACTCGTCATACGCGAAATGCCAATTCCCGTATCAGACCCCCATGCATGGGTCGAGCATTTCTGGGCAGGGGTTACACCGCGCACCAAAGCAATTTCAATTAGTCATATCACTTCGGCCACTGCGCTTATTTTTCCCATTGCCGAGATCATCAAACGTGCCCGGGCAGCAGGCATTTTGAGCATTGTTGATGGAGCACACGTACCAGGCCATATTGACCTCGATTTACAAGCCCTCGATCCTGATTTTTATTCGGCCAACTGCCACAAATGGCTTTGCGCACCCAAGGGTGCGGGCTTCTTGTATACACGGCGCGACAAACAAGATATGCTCGAGCCATTGGTATGCAGCTGGAATCTGAGCAGAGCGGTGATGACGGGTTCACGCTATACCAGCCTCTATGAAAATGTGGGCACCAATGATCCATGTCCATGGCTCGCCGTGCCCGCAGCCATCGAGTTCCAACGATCACATAATTGGCCTGCAGTACGTGCTGCCTGTCACACACTTGCATCACAAATCCGCCAAGAGCTTGCTGGAATAACCAAACTGCAACCCGTTTCCGATGAATCACAACAGTGGTGGAATCAGATGGCACTCTGCCCAGTACCGAGTGATGAACGGTTCAACTACGCACGGCTCTGGGATGAGTTCCAAATCGAAGTCCCCGTAGTACGCTGGGAAGGACACACGTTCTTACGTGTGGCCATCCAAGCATACAACACCCCGAATGATGGCGACAGGTTAGTTGAAGCAATCAAACGCATCATCGCCAAATAACCATCGCTGATTCACACACCGTGTAACGCACTGATTGCCCACAAGGTGCCCCTGCTGATGAGCCAGCAGGGGCACCTCGTGATGAACTACTGCAACGGGACACCGGCTTGTTGTGCTGCAGCACGTACATAGGCCGCCGCCGCCGCATACTGCTGGGCTTCTTGCAGGTGTTCGAGCATCAGTGGCACATCACCGAGGGGTGCCAACGTACGTAGGATTGACACATAGTCGAGCATACCAAGCCCAGGTGCACATTCAGGTAGTGCCACCACAAATGGGCGCTCAATACGCATGTCTTTGATGTGGCAACTTTTGATGAATGGTCCGAGCAGGTCAACACAATGACGAATAAATTCACGGTGTTGAAAAAACCGTGGCACGCTATTAATGAGATTCACCGGATCAAAGTGTACCGCAAATTGCGGTCGATCAATGGCACGGATAAGTTCCTGATAGACTTCTGGCGAATCAGGGTACATCCACGGCATGGTTTCGAGCGTGTAATAGGTGTCTTTCGGTTTGACAGCATCGATGATGGTGCGCACCGTGTCAACAATAAGCGCAAACGTATCAGGGTGGTAATTTGCCGCATCAGGGCCGTCCCATTCTGCTCCACGGGATCCTGCAATGTTGACACAACAGCGAGCACCTAGTGCATCAGCAAGTGCCAAACGCTCTTGGCAAAATGTGATTGCTGTGGCGCGTTGTGTCACATCAACTGCAAGTGGGTTACTCCACGCACCGACTTCAGCAATCACGACGTCATGCTGCGCTGCTGCCTGCCGAAACGCGGCAACAGTAGTTGCAGATGCCTGTTGATCGACTGGTGCGTAGGCGGCATGATAGCCGTGTTGGCGTAGCGAGGCGATCCACTCATCCGGCTGCGTCACCGTGGTAAAAATTGGGCCTCCAAGGCGCATGACGAGCTCCTTTCAACATATGACACATCCAAGAACAGGATTGCATATAATACAGACAGGATAAACAGGAACAAGTACTCGTATGATACACGTGATTTTACATCGCTGGCGGAGCATTCTGACCATCACTGGAATCGGTGCCGTGCTATGCGTAGCAACGTTGCTTCGCTGGCCGATGATTCATTTTGCGTTACCCTATACCCCACATCCCGATGAACCATACGTCATCAATATGATTTTTGACATGTTGAGACGCAACGACTGGATTCCCAATAATTTCGAACGCCCGCATCTGTCAGTCTATTTGGCCTATATCGCAGTGTGGCTGGGTACGTGGTGGCACCCCATCGACTCCACCGTGCTCAGTATCCCCACAGACCGCATTACCGTTGTTCCACAGGCATTCGTTGATGCACGTACCGCCATGGTATGCACCGGTGTCGCAAGTATTCTGGCCGCATATTGGCACCTACGTCAACGTGAGTTTACCTGGGGGGCGTGGGTCGGCATGCTGTGGTTGGCATTTTTGCCATGGCATCAAGAGCAAAGTGGCTTAATTACCCCCGACGTCATGGTTGGTCTGTTTACCTTCCTTATTGCCGTATATGCCTGGAAATACGCCCAGCACGCTACAACACTGCGATTGTGGGTGCTGGCACTGGTTATTGGCATGGCCACAGGCACGAAATATAACATTGGTGCCGCCATTATTATCCCCGTCATCCTGCAGTGGCCACTCCTCACGGCACGCATGTGGCGTGCCATACTACGCAATGGGCTCATTATTGGCGCAGGGAGTTTCATCGGATTTTTGCTTACCACACCGGGTATTTTGTGGTCGTTGACTGAACTCCAAAATAATCTGGGCTATCAGATGTATCACTATGATCGCCCAGATGGCAGCACCAATCCGTGGGATTGGCAATACTACCTGTGGTTTTTCCAGCATCAAGCGTGGCTGTGGGTCGGCAGTATGTTTGCAATAGTGGGGATCAGTGTAATCATCAAACAACGGCGGCTCGTCGATATTAGTTTGCTTGTGTTTTTTGTGGTGCAAATCCTGTTTTTTATGTCACGTGAACGCCATTATATGCGTAATCTGATGCCAATCGTAGTCTTCGGGGTGGTGTATATGGTCATCGGTGCCACGTGGCTAATCGATCAGCTCAAGCGCTGGATACAGCCATACACGCTACGCGTTGCCATCGTCGCCGTAGTTTTGCTCATCCAACCGTTGGCACAAGGACTAGAATTCCATACCTTCATGGAACGCCCGTACAACATGCTCCAAGTCGACCACTATACCACCTCGCACCCACGTGGGGGCATACTGCTGTGTAGCTTCGAAGCCATCACTGTACCCATCACCCCAAGCTGCGATGCCATCGTCACCAAACAGGCAGAATTTGCCGACTGGAAAGGTGCTGGTGTCCAACAAATTGTGATTAATCGCACCCAATATCCCAGTTGGCAGCTCCCTTCCTCCTGGCAACGTGTTGCGCAGATTCCTGGGAGCAAAGCAGGGGGCAATGGTGAAATGTATGATATTTATCGAGACCCGTCGGCACGAGCCATCACTGTGGGCACGTCCGCAACGACCAGCGATGGTATTCAGATTGACGGAGTACGGCTGGGGTACACCGATGTGCGTGACCGCATTACCCCGCTCTACGCCACACAACGGGTTGCTACCGGTGGCACGGTGCTCAACATCAACGCATACTTTACCGTGACCGTGCCTGTAAGCGAGCCAGGGTGGTGGTTATTTGTGCATCTGATTGATGCCCAAGGGAACAAAGTGGCCGAGCGCGCCACCGTGCCACGCAGCGATTATGCAATCGCCACATGGCAGGCAGGTGAGCAGGTGGTCGTCAACGCAGATTTACCAGCGTCGCTGCCTGCCGGCGACTATGTAATCACGCTTGGATTTTTCCGTCCCAGCGACGGCGCACGCATGATTATTAGCAACAGCAACGAAGGTAGTTGGCAGATCCCAATCAGCATTATTCCCTAACGCATGCTGAGCCGTGTCAAGGTCGGAATAATAGCCATCCAGATGCCGCCCTGCACCATGCTTACCTCGCTCACTCCATCGAGATAAAAGAAGCGGAGTGGGGCTTCGCCGTTTTCTTTGCGCCACTCAATATCAAAGACTAGTCCATCTTGGAAGAGTACGGCGCGACCACTCCCGACCACACTTACATCCATGCGGCCTTTGGGATCACCCATGATGCGCTGGCTTGGCACCTCAAGCACAATGATGTTTTTGGTCGATATTTGTGATTTGCTATTGGCATCAATCGCAGCTTTGCCGCGCACAGAACGCATGTAGCAATTACAGTTTGGATCGTAGCTCCATGCTGCACCTGTGGCTTTCGTCAAAAAGTAATACGAAATCTGCATACCAGCAGGACGCAATGTCACATCTGCGTCGCCACGATACAGATAGCCGATATTGCTGTCGACTCCCTGACTCATAGTGCCATCAGCATTTATGACTGCAGGGAGCGTGTATGTGGCATTGTTGGCAGCCACATGGCTGGCAATACCATCACCACTCGTAAACAAATTGTGCGGTGCAACATTCGACTTGCTCCGATAAAACGGTGCTGCGTGTGCACGCTTGAGCCCATCGACATCGTATACCAAGGTACTTGTGGCCATCAGATTTAACCCTGCAGGTGAACCACCGGCATGGACGTGTACTGCTGCAAAACTCTGCGCGAGCTGGCCGTAGTAGAGGCGCGTGCTCCGTACTGGACCGATGGTACTCGGCAGCGGCATATCCGCATTAAAGAGCATCATGAAACGGGTGATGCCCCCTTCTGCAAGTGCCTCAAAGACAATCGCAGCCTGGTTAAAACCACTCTGTGGCACCGCATTCACATGGTTGTCGACCATCACAGTAATGGGACGTTTTATGACCGTACCACGTGCAAGTATCTCATTCGTTTCTTCGGCATGCAATGGTGGCACAAGCAACACACAGCAACACACCAGTAGGATTATTCGTGCAAACAGACGTGGCATGATCCCTCCATCAACTCATTACTTTCGCTTGCATTATACCGCCTATTAGACTTGTGTTAGATTTCGCTAAAATGCGTTGACACTGCCGAATAAGCTATCGATAATACCAAAAGTAGTAGCAACACCAGGTATCGTTCTAGGCATACTACAGAAAGCGTCAATACCCATGAGTGAAGAAGTCACTTTTTTTCCACCAACACCCAGTCATGACATACATGCGCCAGTGACGACGATTACTGCAGCACACACACTGCCGCTCATTTGCACGAGCGCAACAGTCGTGCTCCCGCATACCGTGGTGAGCATACCACTCACCGACGACACCAGTGCTGCCGTTGAAGCCAGTAAGCAATATGACCGCCGAGTTCTCGTGGCAATCCGCGACCCCGAACAAGAAGCGCACACCGATTATCGCGATCTTGTGGCAATTGCAACACTGTGCAAAATCGAGCAAGTAGGACGCATGCCAGGACCAAATGGCGGCAATGCCGTCGTAGTACGTGGCATCGAGCGGGTTCAGATTACTGCTGTCGAAGTCGTCGATGCACTGCCCATGGTGGCGTATCGTGACATTGAGGAAGCATACGTGCATGATGAAGCACTTGCAAACCTCAAACTCGAAGTACATGCTGCAATCGATGCAGTCCTCGAGCACCGCCCAGAAATCCCCCAAGAAATACGCAATTTTGTGCGCAATATTGAAGACCCAGGGCAACTCGCAGACAACACGGGATACTCACCAGATTACACGCTGGCAGAGCGAATTACCCTGCTCACCACAATTGACATGCACGAGCGGCTACGCTTTGTACGTGACGCATACCGCAAACTTCTCAATCTCCTCGAAGTACAGCAACGTATCCGCCAAGAGGTCGAGGATGGCACAGCCAAACAGCAACGTGAGTTTTATCTGCGTCAGCAGATGCGTGCCATTCAAAAAGAACTCGGCGAAGATAGCGAATCACTTGATGACATTGAAGAGCTTCGGCAGCGCTTGGCGCAAGCAAAACTCAGTGATGCAGCGCGCAAAGAAGCAGATCGCGAACTCTTGCGACTCCAGCGCATGGGCAGTAGCGCTGCTGAATCACATGTCATCCGCACCTACCTCGAATGGTTAGCAGATCTCCCATGGCAGCAGTACAGCGCAGTCCCCATCGATGTTGCGCATACACGCACCGTGCTCGATACAGATCACGATGGTCTCACAAAAGTCAAAGAGCGTATCTTGGAATATCTTGCAGTGCGCAAGCGTACACAACACCACGCTGACACACACACTGAGCGTGCCCGTGAACCGATTTTGGCACTCATCGGTCCACCGGGAGTAGGCAAAACCAGCCTTGGTCAATCGATTGCCAAGGCACTTGGGCGTGGTTTTGTACGCATGAGTCTTGGCGGTGTGCGTGATGAGGCAGAGTTACGGGGCTTTCGTCGCACGTATATTGGCTCTGCACCAGGGCGCATCATCCAAGAACTACGCCGTGTCGGGAGTGCAGATCCAGTGATTCTCCTCGATGAAATCGATAAGCTTGGCAATGACTTCCGTGGCGACCCCGCATCTGCACTGCTCGAGGTGCTCGACCCCGAACAGAATGATTCCTTTACTGACCACTACATCAATGTCCCGTTTGATTTGAGTCGCGTGCTCTTTATTGCGACAGCAAATACAGTGGAAACAATACCGGTAGCCTTGCGAGATCGGCTCGAAATCATCGAACTCAGCAGTTATGTCGATACCGAAAAACAAGCCATAGCACAGCATCACTTGGTAGCCAAACAAGCCCGTGCCAATGGGCTCACTGAAACGGATGTCGTCTTCACCGATGATGCACTCACTGCGTTGATTGGTCGCTATACGCGTGAAGCAGGTGTGCGAGGACTTGATCGCCAGATTGGGAGTGTGATGCGCAAAGTGGCACATCAACTCGAAACCCATCCCGACACTCCCCTGCCAGTGACCATTGACGAAGCATGGTTGCTCACACAACTCGGTCAGCCACGCTATCAGCATGAAGATCGTGAGCAGTTCGTGTTACCTGGAATTGCGACCGGCATGGTGTGGACTGCAGTGGGCGGTGACATCGTCTTTGTTGAAGCCGCCTTACTGCCAGGAAACAAAGAATTACGGATCACGGGCCAACTCGGCAATGTCATGCGCGAGAGTGTTGAGACCGCACTCACGTGTGTACGCAGTCGTAGCCACCTGCTTGGGATTGATGCAGCGCTCTTTGATACACATGCACTCCATGTTCACGTACCAGGTGGCGCCGTCCCCAAAGATGGTCCATCTGCAGGAATCACATTGGCAGCAGCAATCGCATCTGCGGCAAGTGGACGCCTCGTACGTGATGATATTGCAATGACGGGTGAGATTACGCTACGCGGTCGCGTGCTGCCAGTCGGCGGTATTCGTGAAAAATTGCTCGGCGCATATCGCGCCGGCATCAAGACCATTGTCCTTGCACAGCAAAACATGCACGATGTCAATGAGGTTCCCGCTCACGTGCGTGAGCAACTTGAAATAATCGCAGTCGATTCGATTGATCAAGTGTTCCAGCACGTACTACGCGAGCATCGCTAGTCGCCCATCACCCCACCGCGTAGACCCTACACGATTCATTCCATTGAATTGCAGGGTCTACGCATCAGCGAGCTCAATGCGATACACATTACCAGTGCGGTAGTCACTTATGTAGAGATTGCCGTCTACATCACTACCAAAAGATGCAATCTGATAGTCGGTGTCTGCCAAAAGCGTTGCACCGTTGAGCGGATCCCACACATAAATTGTTCCGGCACAGAAATCACCGTACATGACGGCACCACCGAGACCTGCATAGCGAGTTGGCACCATAGCGCCCCCAGTAATCGAGCACTGTCCTGCACTATGGTCGTACTCGGTCACGGGATCGATGAGCCCTGTACTCAGACACGATTGCGATGCATCAAAACAATGTGCGCCTTCACGTTCACTCCAGCCAAAATCTGCCCCGGGCAACTGCGACAATGGAATAACACTCAACTCCTCGTATCGACCTTGACCAACATCTGCCACCCAAAAGCTCCCATCGGCACCGAATCCAAAGCGCCACGGGTTGCGCAACCCTTGTGCTACGACTTCGGGGAGCCAATCGCGATACACTGGTTGTCCGGCTGGGATGCTGTAGGGCACCGCATCGTTGCTGACATCAAGGCGCACCAATTTGCCAAGTGGTGATGCGGGATTGCGTGCCATTTTGTCGGGATCCCCACCAGAACCACCATCACCCAACCCGATGTAGAGTAATCCATCAGGACCAAATGCAATGTGCCCCCCGTTATGATTGGGGTAGGGTTGCGACACAACGTAAATCTCTTGCAAAGAATCGACCTGTGGAACACCACGCGTGAGTGGGATACGCGCAATCGTGGTTGCGGCATCTACAGCACGACTATACGACACAAAGACCCAGCGTGCGTTTGAATCAATGGCAGCCCCGAGCAAGCCACGTTCTGGTGCAGTATCAGCGATGTACGCACTGATATCGAGCCAATGTGAGCCATCGGCAAGCAATGCAATGGTGCCACCTTGTTCAAGGACAGCTACACGCTGGTCAGGGAGCGCAAAGACTAATCCGGGACGATCAAATTCGAGGCCAGCCAGCTGAAACGTAATGGAGGGGATTCCTTGCGACGAAGCGTGCGGCTGCGAGAGCGCAGCCAATTGCTGGCAGGCACTCAACCAGAGCGCTCCCCACAACAGGACGCAGTGCAACACGCGAAGTTTCACAGATGCCTCCTCGTTTGGTCATACGATGTCACAGTATTACTCGTTGCGAAAAGGCGGCGTCACATCACGAGGCGGAATCGGCGCATTCCCACGTTGACGCAACTCGTTGATAGCCCAAATTAATAATGTGGTCACCCCTGCTTCATCCAAATTACCGAAAAACGGCAAATTATCAGGGATAAACTCTACAAATCCGCCTGTGGGATTCGCCAAATAGAGAATACTAAAAATAGCGGCTCCGATAGCGACAAAAGAGGGGATACGTCGTTTGGTGCTCATAAAACTACTCCTGCTACTACGAGTAACACACGGTTAGACCACACATTGGCCAGAAATGTTGCATTACTACACTTCGACTAACGAACCAAGTATAATGCGCATAATACATCAGATGCAGGAGATGAAAAACTATGCAGATGGCCAATCAACGAGTGATGGCGATTTTTGCACATCCCGATGATCCGGAATTCATGATTGGTGGCACCATTGCCAAGTGGGCACGTGAAGGCGCACAGATTACCTATGTGATTATCACCGATGGCAGTGCGGGGAGCAATGACCCAACAATGACCAAAGAAGCACTCATCGAGTTGCGTCGCAATGAACAACGTGGTGCCTGTGATACCGCAGGGGTACAATCACTTGTTTTTCTGGGGTACACGGACGGTATCCTGCAACCCACACTCCAGCTTCGCCGTGATCTAACCCGTCTCATTCGGCGTTTCAAACCGACCATTGTGATGTGTGGCGACCCCACGTCGTGGTTCTATGGGAGTGGGTACATCAATCATCCCGATCATCGTGCCGCAGCGACTGCCACACTCGAAGCCGTCTTTCCTTCAGCTGAAACGCGCCCCATCTTTCGTGAACTACTCGACGAAGACTTGCCACCACACAAAGTCCATCAGGTGTGGATAGATGGTCACCCACAACCAGACACGTGGGTCGACATTTCTGCAGACATCGAAACAAAAATCGACGCATTACGCCATCACAAAAGCCAAGTCGAAGTGGGTGATGGTGAATTTATCCGTAAGTGGGCTGCAGAAACTGGTGCACCTCAGGGAATGACATATGCGGAATCATTCAAAGTCATGAAACTTGTGAATGAGGAACAAACGCCATGAAACCAACATTCCATGATCAGTTAGCCACATCTAGCGCATTAATTACCGCACTCCAGGCGTACAGTGTCACCGTAGAAGAGATTGCACAGGTCATTGCGGCCGCAGTATTACACGGGCACACATTGTTTACGTGTGGCAATGGCGGGAGTGCCGCAGATGCCGGACATTTCGCCGAAGAGTTGAGTGGGCGATACCGCAGTAATCGACGTGCCCTGCCTGCTCAATCACTAAGCATCGATGCACTTGCCATCACGTGTATCGCCAATGATTTCGGTTATGATGCGGTTTTTGCACGTCAAATTGAAGCACTGGGGCGTGCTGATGATGTATTGTGTGTCTTTAGTACGAGTGGGAATTCACCGAGTATTCTGGCAGCTATTGCGGCAGCAAAGGCCAAACAGATGACCACCGTCGCACTCCTCGGCAAAGGTGGTGGCGCAGCAACTGGTCAAGCGCACTACGAAGTCATCATTCCTTCACATGATTCTGGGCGTGTGCAAGAAATGCACATGCAAATCGTACATTATGTCTGTGAAGTAATCGAATATCAATGCCAATGAACCGTCGTCGTTTCGTACAACTGAGTACAAGTGGGCTGGGAGTTGCAGTGACGTCTGCCTGCGGAATCGCCCCCACACTGCGGGTCTCACGGGCACTCACCGTGTGGACAACACAGTACATGGTCGATGATCTGCTGGCACGCTGGCGGCGCCTCAACCCCGCACACCCAATCACACGTGTACCGGTAGCTGCATCCCAATTCACACAACGACTCCAAGCCGCATTTGCAGGTGCAGAGCCGCTCCCAGATGTGGTGATAACTGCGTCAGACACCATCGCACGATTTAGTCAACGCGGCATGTGGCATGCCCTAGACGAGCTCAAGTTGCCCGTAACTCAACTTGCACCAAGCGGAGTTGTGCAATGCCAAACCGAAGACGCACGCCTGCTTGCATTGCCGCTCGCTGTCAACCCACTGGGCATATGGTACCGTAGCGACATCCTACAACATGCAGGGTTGCCGCAACAACCTGACACCGTACAGGCACAAATTGGTGGTGATTGGCAACAATTTGCCACGTTCGGTTTACAAATACACAACAATTTACCAGAAGTGGCATGGATTGCAGATGCCATGAGTGACGTATTCCAGCCACTCACCCGCACGAATACTCCGTTAGCCGATGCAGCACGCATTGCATTTGATGTGCGTGCACAATTTGCCGATTTTGCAGCGACTCGAGACAGTGGTGCGTGGTTTGACCTATTGCAACGCGATCGTGTGGCCATGGTCATCGCAGGAAGCTGGATGCAGGCATCCTTGGCACGCACCACCCGTCCAGGTGAATTCCCATGGCGCGTCATTACACCACCAGCAGGATGTATTGCTGGTGAATGTATTGCAATTGCAGTTACCGAGGCAGCAAATCAACGTGATGTAGCATTACAGTTGATGCAAGATTTTGTCTTTGATAGCGAATCTCAACTCATGGTGCATGAAAGTCAACAACTGATCCCTGCACTGATGCAGACATATGCCGCAAGCCAATTTCAGCGCATGGACACATTCTGTGCTGGACAAAAAGTCGGTCAACTCTGGACACAGGCAGCCCAGTCGATGACTGGACAACCCTTGAGTGCGAGTTGGGTACAACGTAATACAGATGCCAGCGCAACTGTTGCAGCTGCGCTGGATGGCGACATCACCGATGCTGATGCACTGAGTCAGTTAGCAGCCCGATGAGCTATATTTCAGATGCTGTTGCAATTGATGCACACTACTTGACAAATACACAAAATACCCTACAATCTGCTCTATCACCGACATTTCGCAGCTCATAATCGGATAGCAACATACGCAATGTTACTGTAGATTGTGTATCTCAGGTGTCAGTGACGAAGACAAATTTTGGCATGGAATCGACCATGCCGACAACGCAGCAGCGTTGTACTTCCAATGTAGGAGGAATGATTCATGGCTAGTAACGACAAGGCGCTTTCGCGTCGCCGATTCCTGCGCTATGCTGCTGCCGGTTTGGGCGTAGCAGGCGCAGCCGGTGTGCTCGCCGCGTGTGGCGGTGCCGCAGCCCCTGCCGAGGATGCCGCAGCTCCAGCCGAAGGCAACAAGGTTGTGGTTGAGCTCGATTTCTGGTACTGGGACGGTTCTGGTCAGTTGTGGGCTGATGCTTACAACAAGCTGAACCGCGGTGCGAAGGTGAATTTCATCAACACACCATTCGCTGATACCCACGACAAGTTGCTCACGTCGTTTGCCTCAGGTACTGGTGCACCAGACATCACCACACTCGAAATCGGTCGCGTGGGCGGTTTCACTGCCAAGGGTGGTCTGAAAGACCTCAAAGCAGCTCCGTTCGACGGCGGCAAGTACGAAGCCGACATGGTGACCTACAAGTGGACGCAGGGTTCAACTGCTGACGGTCGCTTGGTTGCCATGCCCTGGGACATCGGTCCTGCCGGCGTCTGGTACCGCACCGACATCATGGAAAAATTGGGTCTGCCCACTGAGCCCGAAGCCGTAGAAGAGCTCATTTCACACACCAAGGGCAAGACGTGGGACGACTTTTTTGCTTTGGCACAGCAGGTCAAAGAAAAGAGCGGTGGCAAAACCAAGTTGGTTGCCGATGCCGGCACCGACATCTATGGTGGCGCCCTGCGCCAGGGTGGTGAAGGCTACTTCGATGGCATGAAGGTCATGATCGAAGAAAAAGCCACCCGCCCCGCACAGTTGGCTGCTGATTTCCGCAAGCAAGAGCTCGACGCCAACATTGGTTGGTGGGGTGCTGACTGGGCCGCTGGTGTCAAGAATGACGCCTTTGCCGGTATGGTCATTGCATGTTGGATGCAGAGCGGCTTGAGCCGTGACCAGCCGCAGGTAAACGGCAAATGGCGCGTGGTACCAGCACCAGAGGCCAGCTACAACTGGGGTGGTTCATTCTGTGCCATTCCCGAGCAGACCAAGAATGCTGAAATGGCGTGGGACTTCGTGCAGTGGGCCTGCTGTACCGCCGAAGGTCAGAACACCGTGTTTAAGCCGACTGGTATTTTCCCATCATACAAGCCAGCATGGCAGGATCCATTCTATGACGAGCCGGTTGAGTTCTTCGGTGGTCAGCGCGCATACCGCATGTGGGCAAACATTGCCGACAACGTAGCCTCAATCGTGCGTAGCCCGTACGACTTGCAGGCTGACGATATCGTCAATGCCGAAGTCACCAAGGTACTCAAAGAAGGCAAAGACCCAGTGCAGGCCATGAAGGATGCCGAAGCAGCCGCATTGGCAGCCATCGAAGGCGCCACTCCGTAAGGTGTTTCGTGCTCATGCAGTAAATGCTGGGCATGATTATGGGGTTGCCTCAACGTCAATATGGGCGCATCATTGCAAGACAGTATGCACATGTAGACTGTCTTGCAATGATGCGTGGCCGAATCGAACGTGTGGCAGCGGTCAATACTGTGGTGATTTACTTGGTGTTTGAGCGATTTGTAGAGTTTTCCTTTGTTGACTTTGACAAATCACAAAAATACCGTATAATCGCTGTATCACCAACGTGTAATCCCAACTCGGTCGTACAATTGCATCAAATTTGATACTGTTGTCGAGCGGTGTGTGTGTCATGACGGTGATAGCAGATAATTTTGGTATGGAGTCGACCATACCGACAACGCAGTAGGCGTTGTACTTCCAATGTAGGAGGAATCATTCATGGCCAGTAACGACAAGGCTCTCTCACGTCGCCGATTCTTGCGCTTTGCTGCTGCCGGTTTGGGCGTAGCAGGTGCAGCCGGTGTGCTCGCCGCGTGTGGTGGTGCCGCAGCCCCAGCCGAAGATGCCGCAGCTCCAGCTGAAGGCAACAAGGCCGTTGTTGAGTTGACATTCTGGTGGTGGGATGCTGCCGGGCAGATCTGGGCTGACGAGTACAACAAGTTGAACCGCGGTGCCAAGGTGACGTTTGTCAACACACCGTTCGCCGACTCACATGACAAGTTGCTCACCTCGTTTGCCTCAGGCTCGGGTGCACCCGACATCGCTTCACTCGAAATCGGTCGCGTCGGTGGTTTCACTGCCAAGGGTGGTCTTTTGGACCTCAAGGCAGCTCCATTCGACGGCGGCAAGTACGAAGCCGACATGGTCAAGTACAAGTGGACGCAGGGTTCAACCGCTGACGGTCGCTTGGTCGCCATGCCCTGGGACATCGGTCCTGCCGGCGTCTGGTACCGCACCGACATCATGGAAAAATTGGGTCTGCCCACCGAGCCCGAAGCTGTGCAGGAATTGATTTCTCACACCAAGGGCAAGACCTGGGAAGACTTCTTCACTTTGGCACAACAGGTCAAAGAGAAGAGCGGTGGCAAAACCAAGTTGGTTGCTGATGCAGCAACTGACGTGTATGGTGGTGCTCTCCGCCAGGGTGGCGAAGGTTACTTCGATGGCATGAAGGTCATGATCGAAGAAAAAGCCACCCGCCCAGCACAGTTGGCCGCTGACTTCCGCAAGCAAGAGCTCGACGCCAACATCGGTTGGTGGGGTGCTGACTGGGCCGCTGGTGTCAAGAACGACGCCTTTGCTGGTATGGTCATTGCATGTTGGATGCAGGGTGGTTTGAGCCGCGACCAAGCCCAGCTTAACGGCAAGTGGCGCATCGTGCCAGCCCCCGAAGCCAGCTACAACTGGGGTGGTTCATTCTGTGCCATTCCCGAGCAGTGCAAAAACCAAGAAATGGCTTGGGACTTCGTGCAATGGGCATGCTGTAGCGCCGAAGGCCAAAACGCCATGTTTAAGCCGACCGGTGTCTTCCCGGCCTACAAGCCGGCATGGGCAGATCCGTTGTACGACGAGCCAGTCGAGTTCTTCGGTGGTCAGCGTGCATTCCGCATGTGGGCCGACATCGCCGACAACGTCGCTTCAATCGTGCGCAGCCCGTACGACTTGCAGGCCGACGACATCGTCAATGCCGAAGTCACCAAGGTCATGAAAGAGGGCAAAGACCCCGTGCAAGCCATGAAGGATGCCGAGGCTGCTGCGCTCAAGGCCATCGAAGGCGCGACTCCGTAATCGACACTCCACTCAACGGGAGAGGCTGTCACAGGCCTCTCCCGTACTATTTCCTCCCTGCTTTTTCTCATCAATACGCGAGGTGCTCATGGCTTCTACGACTTTCTCGTCAGCAGAGCGCGCTGCACAAGATCGCCGCACGCGTCGCAAAGAGGCAAAACGCAATGCATGGGCGTACGTCTTTGTAAGCCCGTTTTATTTGCTTTATGCCGTGTTCGGATTATTTCCACTCATGTATGGCATCTGGTTGTCGTTCCACCAATGGGATGGCATTTCACCAATGCAATGGGTGGGCGTTTCCAACTATGTCAAGCTGTTTACTGTCGATGAGACGTGGTGGAAAGCAATATACAACACGTTGTGGCTCTTTTTTGGAGCAACAACGCCACAACTTATTTTTGCTTTGATTCTGGCGTTTATCATCAATAGTGGATATGTACGTTTCAAGGATTTTTTCCGCGCTGCCTACTTTATGCCGTTTGTAGCATCTGCTGTTGCAGTCGGTATTTTGTTTACATCACTGTTTGGTATGCAATACGGTATGTTCAACTTTGCGTTGTCCGCAGTGGGAATTTCCCCGCTACTCACTGCAGGCGACAAATGTGTGGCGTGGGCCATTGAAACAAACTCGCTTGGCTGTGCCATCGACTGGCTCGGCTCTGCATTGTGGTTGAAACCTTCGATTGCACTGGTCGTACTCTGGCAATGGACCGGGTATTCGATGATTATCTTTCTAGCCGGTTTACAATCAATTAATCCTGAGCTCTATGAGGCGGCACGTGTGGATGGCGCAAACACCACCGACATTTTTTTCCGTATCACAATGCCACTCATGCAAGGTGTAATCCTCTTCCAAGTGGTGACATCAATCATTGGCGCCATGCAAAACTTTGACATCCCAGTCATGCTAGCAGGTGGCACACAGTCGTCAGCCCCAGGTGGGACCGATCAAGCCGGGCTTACTGCAATGATGCAACTCTACTGGTCTGCCTTCAAATATAATACGGGCTCCAAGAGTGGTTTTGGTTATGCATCAGCGATGTCATTCATACTCTTTTTCATGATCGTCATTTTCTCGTATACATACAACCGTTTCAACGGTCAGAATCAAACGGAGAACTAATATGGCGACGACAACCGTACCACGTAACCGCCGTAATCGTGACCGTTTGGCCAGCCCGGTGACGATGGCCGTCTTGTATGTCATTTTGACTATTACGGCATTAGCATCCGCATTCCCATTCTATTACATGCTCGTAACGTCAACCTACCGCACCGTTGACATTTTGCGCATCCCGCCACCAATCTGGTTTGGGCAAGCATGGATGCAAAACTACAACCAACTCCTGTCACAAGATGGGTTGCCCTATTTCTGGACATCCGTCATCAACAGTCTGTCAATTGCTTCACTACACACGGTAGCCGTACTCTTTTTCTGCTCGCTGGCTGGCTACGGATTTGCCAAATTCCGCTTCCCGGGGCGTGATGTGTTGTTTGCATTTTTGATTGCCACCCTAATGGTGCCAGGCGCACTCGGGCTCATTCCTTCGTTCGTAGTAATGCGTACGCTAGGGTGGATTGAGACTTGGTATCCACTTATCGTCCCCGGCATGGCTAATGCCTTCGGGATTTTTTGGATGCGGCAATACATCGAAAGCGCGGTGCCGAATGACATGATGGATGCAGCACGCATCGATGGAGCACACGAATTTGGTATTTATACCAGCATCGTATTGCCTGTCATTGCCCCTGCGTTAGGTGCATTGGCGATTTTGACGTTCATGGGCAAATGGAATGAGTTCCAATTCCCACTCTTGATTCTCAAAGCCCAAGAAACCTACACGCTCCCAGTGGCACTGAGCACACTTCGCTCATTGCGTGGCACTGAGATCGGCGTCCAAATTCTCGGATCGAGCATCGCAATTATCCCGATTCTGATCGTCTTTATCATGGCATCTCGGCAATTCATGGCTGGCTTGACTGCTGGGGCTGTGAAGTAACTCATCGTAGGTCACATATGGCGTCTCTGCTTCGTTTTTTTGCGTTCTGCTGCACATCGCTCATGCTCCTCGCATGTAGCGGTGTGCAGTCTGTGTCAATGCCACCAATCCAGCCAAACGTGATGGTTGAAGTCACAACAACTCCGTACACGGATTCAGTCACGAGTACGAATCGTACACGCTGTTTCGATGAAACAGGGTTTTGTGTCAGCGACCCAATCTTGGCGTATTGGGAAAATAACGGCGGTGTTGCCGTATTTGGCTACCCAATTAGTAATCAGTACGTGTCAACGATTGACGCACAGTGGACTGGCCCGATTCAGTGGTTTGAACGCGATCGCCTCGAAGACCATGGTGACACAGGGGTACAGAGTGGTCGCCTCGGTGTGACCGCACTGGCACAGCAAGGTCGGCCATGGGTGCCAGGTGCAGATGTCGCTGCAGATGGCTGCCAACTCTTCCCAGAAACAGGATATGCCGTCTGTGAGCCATTCCTATCATACTGGCAAAATAATGGCGGGCTTACACGGTTTGGCTACCCGATTAGTGGGCGCGTCATTGCCCAAAGTAAAAACTGGCGTGGTCCAGTGCAATACTTTGAACGGCGGCGCCTCGAATGGCATACCGAACACGCAGGAAGTAATCTCGAGGTCATGCTTGGCAATCTGGGCAGTGAAATCTGTGACGCAACGAATACAGCATGTACGGCACCCGTAGCGCGTGCGTGTGCGAATTCGTTTGTGCGCCATGAGCTCAACCACACCACCAGTGCGGGCCCAGCAGGTGATTATGTCTACACCAGTAATGGGAGTGGTTTGGCAGTCGGTGATCTCAATAAAGATGGCTTAACTGATATTGCCCTCGGTAACATTGCTGCACCAGTGAGCATCCTCATCAACCAAGGCAACTTCAGCTTTGCTGCGTATCAAACCCCGCTCAAAGATGTCCGTGCACTTGCAATTGTTGATGTAGATGGTGATGGTAGCAACGAACTCGTCGCAACACGGCGCTTCCAACGACCGGTGTTTGGCACATGGCAAAACAACACGCTCACACTCACCGATATGCCCGATGTGTATACGGCGTTTTATGCGATGGGGTGGCATGATCTCAACCGCGATGGTCGACTCGATGTTGTCTTTGGTACGTACGATACCGAACAACTCAAGGAACAGGGGCTGATATTTACACAACGCGGTGGCGGTGGTGTCTTTGTCTACTACCGCACAGATACCGGATACCGAGGTGAACGGCTGAATAATGAGGCAGACGCACTTGCGGTTGCATTCCCAGACATCAACCACGATGGGCTCAACGATATTGTGGTCGGCAATGATTTCAATCGGCGCGACATGATTTGGCTGTCAACGCCACGCGGCTGGCAGGCAGATGAGCCGTTTCATCAAACCACCGAAAACACGATGGGCATGGTCGTCGCAGATATCAACAATGATGCGATGTTTGAGCTATTTGCCACTGACATGAAACCATATGATCAAAGTACGGAAACAATGGCCAAATGGTTGCCAGTGATGAGTAAGCTCACCCGCCCACTCTCTGCTGACGACCCACAATACCCTGAAAACTCACTGCAACAGTATGAAAACGGTGCATGGCGCGATAAAGCGTACGACCTCCAAATTGATTCGAGTGGGTGGAGTTGGTCCGGCAAATTTGGTGATCTCGACAATGACGGTTGGCAAGATTTGTACGTGGTCAATGGCATGATTGCCAAAGATTTATTTGCACATCTACCCGAAAAAGAGCTCATCGAATCGAATATGCTCTTCCACAACCGATACGGTGAGACATTTGAGCCCGTGGATTGGGGGCTCAACGACCCGCAGAGTGGTCGTGGCATGAGCATGGCAGACTTCAACAATGATGGCCGCCTCGATGTGGTGATAAACCCGCTTAATGCGTCAGCAATGGTGTATGAAAATACGTTTTGCCGAGGGCAAAGCATCAGAATCAAACTCATCGACACCAGCGTTGCGAATCAGGCCGCCATTGGTGCAACCATCCGCGTACATGTCGGTAATCAGATCTACACACGTACAGTCACTGCAATCTCAGGCTACTTGTCAGGAGATGATACAGTTGTTCATGTGGGTATCGGCGATGCATCACGTATCGACAACATTGTTGTAATTTGGCCGGATGGCAACGCATCAGAAATCGATGCGCAGCCAGTCAATGCAACAATTACCATTACACGAGGGGGAGAGGATGGTTAGCAGTTCTGTGCAGTTTCGGTTCCGCCAGATATTTGATTTACGCGCAGAAGTCGTCTGGCTAATCTACGGGCTCGCAGTAGGCGGGTTGTTTGCATATATTGCCGCGCAACAAAAGATGCCACTATGGGTGATAGCTGCGTTTATCATCGCAGGCACACTCCCCGCCTATGGGCGACACACCTATGTCATCTATCAACGATACGGTTGGTGGAGTGCACTATTGACAATGCTGGTGGCGGCACAAAGCTTCCATGGCATCGAACATGTGGTGCAGTGGATCCAATATCACGTGCTACGTTGGCCTTTTTTCCGCGCAAGTGGCATCATTTCTGCAGCAAATGCGGAGTGGGTGCACTTTTTGTGGAACTGGATGGTGCTGATAATCATGCTAGTCCTTGTCAAAGGTGGGCTACGCAACTGGGCGGCGTGGCTGATGCTCGCCTGGACTACAGCCCACACTGCAGAGCATACGTATCTAATGTATCGCTATCAACAAACACTCAACGAACTCGCCACACTGGGGGCGTGGGGCACATCAGCCCAAGGCTTGCCTGGTTTTTTTGGGCGCGATGGCTGGCTGGCCACGAGTGAAACAACTCGCAACACATTTGTGTGTCGTCTCCCTGGTATTACCACAGCAGTACGCCTCGATGTCCACTTTTGGTGGAATGTCGGTGAAACACTGCTCTTAATTTTGGCCACATCAGTGCAACTCAAAAAACATAAATCCGCACCTGCAGAGCCTTTGGTATAATGACCAAAACGCTACAGAGTAGGTGATTTCATGGCTTTTGCGCCACGCCGGCCCACACATAGGCTGATGCAACGGTTTGATGCCGACGATACGGTCAGTAAATTTTTGATGAGCTGGCTCATGCTCGCTGCAACTGTGTTGCCACTATTGGCAATGTACGACGCCTATATCAATGGCGCAACATGGGGCATCATCTCATTAAGCATCCTGGCGAGTGTTGGCGCGTTGTATGTGGTACGACAAATCAGCCAAAATGCGCCTGCACCATTTTTCGTGGTACTAGTCCTCCTGTGCTTCTGCTATCATCTGCTAGCCGTACTGAGCTGGGGTATCGAGCCAGTCATCTACGCCGTGTGGCCTGGCATCAGTGCCGCTGTGGCTGCGGCAGGTGTTTTTGTGGTCATCGTCATCGTATGGGTGCCACGCCACGACGCAGGTGAATCTGCCACACCGTTATCATCATTCGAGTTGCTTGGGGTGGTATTGCTCACTATTGCCGCTTTGAGCGTGCGCTTCTACGCCATCGACACAGTCCCTGTGGCACGCAATCTCGAGGCCACATTCGGCTTAGATGCGCTTGCCACCCAATCAATCACTGCGGTCAATCCATTTGCGTTCGGCATTGAACCGTCTTCGCGCCTGTATGCCATCGTCCAAGGCTGGTTGATGCATATTTTCGGCAACACGCTCGTGGGGAGTCGTGTGGCATCCGCACTCATCGGCAGCATCACCGTAACATTGCTCTATCTGGCCACGCGCATCTTCTTCGATAAACGAACAGCGTGGCTGACTGCAGTTGCACTATTGACACTCAACGTGCATCTCGAATACAGTCGCGTCGGACTCAATATTATCGCAGATGCATTCTTACTGTGCCTCATCCTTGCGATGCTGGCTTATGGGTGGGAAACAGGCAAACGACGCTACTATGTGCTAGCAGGCCTCGGTTTGGGGCTTTGCTTTTACACCTACCAAAGTGCCAAAGTCATCCCAGTGATTTTTGCGCTGTGGCTACTCACTGTCGCATTCCACAGTTGGGACAACATTGCGTCACGCAAATGGCATCTGACCATGATGTGGCTCGTGTGTTTCATGGCAGCACTTCCCATGTGTTGGAATCTCGTGCAACACTGGCAACTCTGGTATGACAGCATGGTCACGGTCAGCCTGTTTGGCACGAATGCCAGCCACACCACTGCCTGGATTGATGTGATTACTGCGCAAAATCCCTTGCCCAAATGGATGGTTGTACTCATCATGATTCGTGATGCAGCTGCTGCCTTTGTGGCCGTCCCCCTCCGTGACGGGTACGATGTAGGCAGTGCCATGTTGAGCATTCCTAGTGCCGTCTTATTTATTGTTGGATTACTGCTCATGATGCGTGAGTACAAAGATCCACGTTATTGGCTCTTGTTTATTGGCCTGAGTAGCGCAATTACACTGAGTGCACTCACCATTGATACACCAGCCGCACAACGACTCGTATACATCACTCCATTTGTGGCAATTGTAATCGGTATCGGTCTGGCCGAGTCAGGCAAATGGTTTCGGCTCGAATGGTTACAAAGCGACTGGAGCATCCCCTTGGTGGTGACACAAGCACTGAGTATTGCGCTCGCAGTTGCATTAGCAGGCTATGATGGCGTCCGGTATGTGCAAGCCAATCAAACACGCAACGATGCGCGCAACGATCAAAGCGCAGCACAAATCAGTCAACATATACAGTCATACCCTGCTGGTTCGACAGTGTACTTCTTTACACAACCAGTACTCAGTTATCAAGAGAGTGCACTTATCGCCCTGTTGGCTCCACAAGTATCGGGCATCGATGTCTACCCACCGCTGAGTAGCCCGCCACCATGGTCGCTCACTGCCCCCATGAACAGCTTTGTGTTTACGCCGGAACGCATTGCTGAACTCGCCTTGGTACGGCAACACTATCCGGGTGGCAATGAACTGCGGCTCTTTAAGGAGAATGGCGACACACTACTTATTATGTACGATGTTGCCGGTGTTTCACCGCTTTCTCAGCCATAATGTCGATATGATACAATAGGCACAATAGACGAAACGTCTGACACATGCCGAAACAGTCATCAACGAGGATACATATGTTGCACCAACCGCCTGTACTTTCGATTGTCGCACCTGTATATGACGAAGAAGTGCTACTCCCAGAGTTTTATCGGCGTGTGGTGGCAGCCATCGAACCACTGAATGTGAGCTTCGAAATTGTGCTGGTCAATGATGGATCTCACGACCGCTCAGGCGCAATCATGGACGAGTTGCATGCACAAGACAAACGAGTCAAAGTGATACATTTTTCCCGAAACTTTGGACATCAGATAGCGATTACGGCAGGGACCGACCATGCCACCGGTCAGGCGGTAGCAGTCATCGATTCTGATCTGCAAGACCCTCCAGAAGTCATCGTTGACATGTACCATAAATGGCGTGAAGGCTACCAAGTCGTCTATGGAGTGCGCTCTGAACGCGAAGGAGAAACTGCGTTTAAACGGGCAACTGCAAGTGCATTCTATCGCTTGATTCGTCGCATTACCAACATCAATTTACCCCTCGATACCGGTGATTTCCGGCTCATGGACGAGCGCGTCGTAGCAGTCATGCGCAGCATGCGCGAACATCATCGCTTTATGCGTGGGTTGTCTGTGTGGGTTGGATTCAAGCAGGCTGGAGTATCGTATCGGCGTGATGCACGCAAAGCAGGGGTCACCAAATACCCACTCAAAAAAATGCTCCGATTCGCACTTGATGCAATTACAAGCTTTTCGTATTTGCCCCTCCAACTTGCGACCTATAGCGGTTTTGTGATTGCTGGGTGTAGTGTGGTTGCTATCTTGGTCGCCATCATTTTACGACTTACCGGCAATGGCATCGCTGGGCAAGCCACCACATTGGTGAGTGTCCTCTTTCTGGGCGGCATTCAGTTGATATTTTTGGGGATTATCGGTGAATATCTGGGGCGCATCTATGACGAAGTCAAACGACGCCCACTATACATTGTGGCCACACGCCATGGATTAGAGGCACCACGCTTTGAGTAACATCCAAAAAGAAGTTACCTATGGATACATCGAAACCACGCGTGGCACCAAATTACACGCCACCAAACCACCACGCGACAAGGCATTCTTGGTTGGCACCGAGCTGAGTGGCGGCCGCAGTACCTGGCCAGCAGCGGATTCACTTGCGGAGCTTGCGATGCTCGTTGATACCGCAGACATTGACGTCGTAGGCCAACTCTCGCAACGGCTCAAACAACCCTTTTCACAGTACTACATTGGTCCAGGGAAAGTCGAGGAGATCGCAGCCCAAAAAGAATCACTTGGCTTTGATTTAGTCATTTTTGATGATGAGCTAACTCCAGGACAAACGCGTAACCTTGAAGAGACACTCAAAGTACGCGTGCTAGACCGTACCACTATAATTCTCGACATTTTTGCACGTCATGCACGCACGCGTGAAGGGCGCATTCAAGTCGAATTAGCGCAGTACAAACACCTCTTACCACGTCTACGCAAACAGTGGACACACCTCGAGCGCCAAGCAGGCGGAGGCGGTGGATCTGCTGGCGGAGTGGTCGGGTTACGTGGTCCTGGGGAAACGCAACTCGAAGTTGACCGGCGCCTGGTCAGCAAACGTATCAGCGTACTAGAAGAGCACATCAAAGAAATCCACACCCAACGCGAAGTCTACCGTGAACGACGACGCAATGCGGGTGTACAAGTGGTGGCCATTGTAGGGTATACGAACGCCGGCAAGTCGACATTGCTGAATGCAGTCGCAAACGCCAGTGTCCGTGCCGAAGACCGGCTTTTTGCTACACTCGACCCAACCACACGCCAAGTGAGTACACCAGGTGGCACACGCTATTTACTGACCGATACGGTGGGATTCATCCAAAAACTGCCCACTGAGCTGATTGTGGCATTTCGGGCGACCCTCGAAGAAATTGCGGATGCAGATCTGTTGTTGCATGTACTCGATATCACCCACCCCAATGCAGAGCAACAAATGCAGACTGTCATCGATACACTCAAACAACTCGATGTTCATCAGAAGCCAATGCTCACGGTGCTGAATAAGATTGATAAGCTGGCTGGGGTCGATGAATCGGCGGTTGCGGGCATGGCTGACGCGCTTGGATTGCCGAGTGATTATGTGGCAGTATCCGCACAACATCAATGGGGGCTTGATATTTTGGCTACGCGTATCGAGCAGATGCTCAAGCACGAGATGCGTGAACTCCGGGCATATATTCCTTACCGCCGTGCAGACTTGTTGCAGTTGTGGCGCCAACGCGGGGTGGTCAGCCACGAAGAATACGACGGTGATGGTGTAATCGTCGAAGGTCGTCTCCCCGATGAACTCGTGCATATTATGCGGAGTGCAACGCGACAGTGAACGAACACGGCGATCTACCTGCGCCAATCATGCGCAAAAACTACCTCAAAGGGGTATTCAACGGCGCAGTGTTTGCGCTTGGCGAAGCTGCGAGTAATCCAGGATTAGTACTTACACTCCTCGTCCGACAGCTTGGTGGTTCATTTTTTCTCGTCAGTTTACTACCAGTCATTCAAAACATCGGCTACCTGCTCCCGCAACTGATTGTGGGTGGACGAGTACAGGCACTCGCATACAAGATGCCCATTTATCGCCGCTTTGCGTTGCTCCGAATTATCGCAATGATGGCAGTGGTTGTCTCTTGTGTATATGCCACACAAATTGATAGCACGATTGCATTAAGTGCGATTATCATCTGCAATGCACTCTTTTATTTTGGGGGTGGAGTCACCACACTTAGCTTCCAAGATGTGGTTGCCAAAATCATCCCAAGTCATACCCGTGGACGATTTTTTGGCATGCGGCAGCTGTGCGGTGGGCTATTAGCGTTTCTGATTGGTGGTCCACTCGTGCGTTGGCTACTCAGTGACACCAGTCCATTTGTGTTCCCGTATAATTTTGCCATTATCAGCCTCTTTAGCCTCTGTTGTTATGCAATGGCGATGGCAGTCTTTGCAACGGTAGAGGAGCCGAAAGCACCACAGGTTGTACCTGCAATTCCATTCATAGACGCGTTGCGAGCAGCACCACACATGCTGCGTGGCAATATCCTCTATCGGCGCTTTATCTGGGCACGCCTGTGTCTGATTATCGGCCGTATCGCTGAACCGTTCTACATTATCTACATCACCGAGCAACTTAATTTGCCCAAAAGCACATCAGGCATTCTGATTGCTGCTGGAGCGGTAGCAGCTGCACTTTCGAATATGCTCTGGGGCAGACTTGGGGATCGCAAAGGGATGCAGTGGCTACTTAGTTTTACCGGCAGCTTGGCCGTACTACCACCCCTCATGATGATCGCTGCTCCCTTCCTGCTCCCATACGGCACACACATCATCCTGCCTTGGATTTTGTTGATTAGCCTGATGATTGGCATGTCTGCAGACGGGATAGGTATTGCAAGTATGACGTTTTTACTTGAAGTCGCTCCTGCAGCACAACGCCCTCTCTATATGGGACTCGCCAACACACTCCTCGGCATAGGCGCCATTGTGCCGATTATTGGTGGAGTATTAATTACCACCGTAGGGTATGCTGGTACGTATTGTATTGCAGCAATATTTTGTAGTATCGGTGCATACATCGCATTTCAGCTTCAGTCACTACGTGCCACCACCACGACCACCACTGCATCGTGAAAGGATGACGGCGATGTACCTTTTCGTTGGAATCTGCATCATCATTGTGACGTTGCCGCATCTGTTGGTACAGTTTCGTGAATCCATCGATGCCAAAACACTAGCTACTGGGCAAATGTTTGCGCATGAGTATGGGCATACTGCATACTACGATGCTGGTACAGGACCGGTCATCGTGTTACTGCACGGCTTTGGAGGATGGCATGTCACATGGCATGCACTGCAGCCTGCACTCGTTGCTGCCGGATATCGTGTCATCAGCATTGACGCATTAGGGGCAGGCGCATCAGCACGACCGTCACTCACATCGGCTTATACAACTGCATCACAAGCACGGATAGTAATAGCACTGCTCGCATCACTTGGCATCACCGAGTACACGCTACTCGGACATTCGTATGGCGGGCGGATTGCACTGCAAATCGCGTTGTTGGCACCAGATGCAGTGACACGTATTGTTGCGCTGGCGCCAGAAGCGTTGTCAACTGCACGACCTCCGATCGCCACGCTGGTGGGGGTACCAGTACTAGGGTATGCGCTCGCATATTGGTCCACGGCGCCAGGACTCGTCCAATTCGGCTTGCGCGGCGTATCGCGCCGGCGCGAATGGGTGGCAGCGCATCATGCACACTATGCACTGTCTGCGCGTGTGATTGGTCACTTGCGTGGACAGATCTGTCAATCAGCAGCCCCAAAAGATGGCGATTTGCCTGTACCACAGCATCTGAATGCCATCAAATGTCCCGTATTCTTGATATGGGGCGAACACGACCCTGTCTTTCCCGCACAACACGGTTTAGCCCTTGTTGAACGCATGGAAAACGCACATATTGGTATCATCCCAAACACTGGGCACATCCCACACGAAGAAGCATTCACTGAGGTCATGGAGTTGCTTCATCAGGCACTTGCCCCAACGCAACCACGCTAGCAACTGCGTATTCGCCGTCATGTGACATGCTCACATCCATGGATGACAAATACAGGCGTTGGGCGATTAATTGTGCTCGTTGGTGCAACACCACGGTCGGTTTACCACTTTGCGTCCGCACGACTTCGATGTGACAAAACGACACTGCATCAGGACCACTCCCAAGCCCAGCAATCCCCACCCCTAGCAGCTTGGCAACAGCCTCTTTGGCTGCCCAACGTGCAGCAAACGCCCGCGCGTGGCCAGCACATGTTTGTATTTCTGACGGTGTGTAGATACGCGTCATAAAGCGGGCACCATATTGGTCAAGCATACGCGCGATACGCGGGATATGCACAATATCGATACCAGTACGCACACAGAGTGCCATTATTGCCGTCCTACGAGTATGACATCAGTAATTTCTGACAAGTAGTCGTGGCCACGTGCTTCGATACGGAGACTCTGGATGTAGCGAGCAGTGCGAATAAATTCGTCATCGCGTAAATCAACGATGAGTTGGTACCACTGAAATGGGGGCAACGCACGATAGCGGATGCTTCCGGTATCTTCTACTTGGACACCGCTTTCGTTGTATGCGTACAAGCAGTATGTCCGTTCTTTTTGCACATCAGCAGGGCTGAGATTTTTGTAGGTAATTTGAAACATGATGGGACATTCGGATCCTGCTATCCCAGCCAAGGGCACTGTTTGTGTCAATACGCGTACCCACGCACTTAGGCGGAGCGACGTATATTCAGATACATCAGCATCGAGTGTTTGTTCAATACCCACCGCAAAAGGACGCACTTGATTACCATCACGGCGTAACCGCAATGTGCGTACTTGTTCTGATTCTGAACACAAATCTGGAGATTGTGGACTACACGTTGATACGACTTGCACCGCACCATTTTGTTCACTCGCACTCATATTTGGTGCATCTGCACGGGCAAACTCACGCCAATTATAGCGATTCTCATTGCTGAGCTCACGCTCAATGTTACGCCACTGCGGATCACGAATGAGTTGCCATGTTGCAGTACGTGGTGACAGCAATTCGTTAGCTCGCGTGACTTCAGCAATCTGGCCTTCGGCTACCTGCACCATATCGTTACCACGTTGCACCGTGGCACTTCCTGTGCGTACTGCCAGTTCATATTGCACGAGAGTGTCGAGCGCATCATCATCGGGGATAACATTGATACTATAGCTCCCACCTGGGGTCATCCAAATGGTGACATTGTTGGCGAGTGTGACACTATATTCCACACGGAGGTAGTGGTGATTTGCAGCGATGTCATAGCGCGCATAGCCGGCGTTTTGTTGGAGATTCACAATTTGGCGCTGGTTAGTCCAGCGTGATACTTGGTATGTGCGATACACGATATCACTGCCAGCACCTTGAGCCCACAACTGGATGTGTGTTGTATCTGGCAGCACCAACGACGCAACCGGGCCGTACCCAGCCGCAGGCAGCGTTTTGATACGATCACCCGTCGTCAATGGCACACACACATCGGATTCGCCAGGGCATGGGTCGAGCGCACCAGGGAGTCGCTCAATGGTACGACTCGTCAGGCTACGTGGCTCTTGCATGACTACACCAGCGATGACATGCCCACGGAGCATGGCGCCTTGGGTGGTACTCATCGCATCGACGTAACTGCGATACGCAAATTGCAACACCCACACTGCCAAAAAGAGCGAAATCCCAAAAAAGACAAACAGGATTAGCCACGCACTCGTGGCTGGAGCAACCCGATACCGTTTGGTTGGTGTTTCTTGCGACATATGCCGATTACGACTTTCTGTACTAGAAAATTGGCAAGTAACGCTCGAGTTCCCAACTACTTACCTGTTGACGATACTCTTCCCATTCGCGCTGGCGCAACTCCACGAACCGTTGATAGACGAGAGGGCCCAATGTTTCTGCAATGACTTCATCGCGTTGCAATTCGATTAGTGCATCACCGAGAGTCATGGGCAACATGGGGTATGAGCGCGAACGTGCATGCATGGTGACGAGATCTTCTTCGGCAGCCGGCTGCAAGGGCAATTCACGGCGAATACCATCGAGTCCTGCTTGGAGCATTACCGCATATGCGAGATAAGGATTGCACGATGGATCCGGACTGCGAAGCTCGATACGGGTTGTTTGAGGGCGCTCTGGGAGTACCCGTGGTACACGAATGAGTGCGCCCCGATTCGTGCGCCCCCAACTCACATAGATTGGTGCTTCAAAACCAGGTACCAGACGCTTGTATGAGTTCACGAGGGGTGCCAGAATTGCTAACATTCCTGGTGCATGCGCCAACAAGCCGGCCATAAAATGGCGCGCTAATACAGATAACCCATAGCTATCATTGCTATCATAAAACAGATTAATCCCGCTGTGTGCGTCTGCGAGACTCTGATGCACGTGCATGCCACTACCAGCACTCCCCATCATCGGTTTGGGCATGAATGAAGCAAATAGCCCTTGTGAGAGTGCCATAGACCGCAACACCTGGCGCATAGTGGCTACCGCATCTGCAGCTGCTAATCCGGACTCGAGGCGTAAATCGATTTCATGCTGCCCTACGGCACCCTCATGATGTGTTGCATTGACTTCAATATTGTACGCACCCAATGCCTTGACCACATGCCGCCGGAATCGGGTCAGCGAATCGTTGGTCGCATCAAAATACCCGACACTATCATTTGGCACAAGCACAGGGCGACCATCGGCATCCGCTTTAAACAAAAAGAATTCAACCTCGGCGCTCAAATTGTAGGTGAATCCCATGGCCTGTGCATCTGCAACAGCACGGCGCAACACGCGCCGTGGATCACCTGCATAGGGGCGACCATCGGGAGAATAGACATCACAAATGAGGCGCGCCGTGGTAACACCCGACTCATCATCCCACGGGATTACCGCAAACGTTGCCCGATCAGGAATCAGGTACATGTCGGTTTCAGCCACACGGGTCGGTCCTTCGAGCGCAGAACCATCAAACCAAACGCCATGATCAAGACAATCAGCAAGCATCGACGCAGGAATAGTAACATTTTTGAGCATACCAGCAATATCAGTGAATTGCAGACTAATAAATTCGACATGCTGTTGTTGGGCACGTTGCATGATGTCTTCGATTGTCACATCCATCATTCACCACCCTCCTAGAACTACTCTATGGGTCGTACCCACACCTGGTATTCACCTTTGCGTACCGCATCCATGTATTCAGCAATCACAATCTGCCCACGTGCTGTACTCGTTACTTCGCCTTGGGTGGACACAATTGGACCTGCACGTACGACCAGCTTGGTCACGGGTGCACGCGCATCATCATACAACACAAGTTGCATCGTACCAGAGGCAATCTGGCCTGTGATTGTCACATTGTAGCGGGTATTTGGCTGTAAATCAGTGTACGTACGTTCAGCAAAGCCCTCAGCACCCACAAATGCAATCGCCCATGCGAGCTGATTCGGGGCAGGTTGCATGACCTGAACTTGCGCCCCTGAACGAATCATACACGCACAGAGGCACAACAGCAGCACCAGCCACATACAATGTCTAACCGTATGCTTCAGGACGTGAATCAACATTGCGTGTCACTTCAATATCGACGCGTTCAACTTTGACTGGCGACATCTTGACGATACGCAGATTTGTCTCACAATCTGCACAAACGAGCAGTGTTCCCACTGTCGTATAAGACTGGATGGCTAGCCGCTGCTGGCATACTGGACACACCGTTATCTCGACTCCCATTTGACTCTACTCCTTAGGCATCATGTGCGAATAACGCATCTACAAATGTCTCTGCATCAAACAACGCCAAATCGGTCATCTTTTCCCCTGTACCGACATAGCGCACAGGGCGTTGGATGTCTTGTGCGACTGCAAATGCAATCCCGCCTTTGGCCGTACCGTCCATTTTGGTAATCACCACCCCCGTCACCCCTGCTGCTGCCGCAAACGCTTTGGCTTGTAACACGCCGTTTTGACCGGTGGTTGCATCGATGACCAGCAATACCTCGTGCGGTGCACCAGCAATCTTGCGCGTGATGATGTTACGTATCTTGGTCAACTCTTGCATTAAGTTGGTCTTTGCATGCAAGCGCCCCGCAGTATCAATAATCAACACATCACATGCGGTAGTGGTGGCTGCCTCCATGGCATCATAGACGACAGCCCCGGGATCAGCGCCTTGGCCACGGGTAATCACAGGCACACCAACACGTTCTGCCCATGTTTCAAGTTGTTCGGTAGCGGCTGCCCGAAAGGTATCACCGGCGGCCAATACCACGCGTTGATTACGCATTTTATAGCGATGTGCAAGCTTAGCAATTAATGTCGTTTTGCCAGCACCATTTACCCCTACCACGAGAATCACATGTGGTGAATGTGTTTCGCTCGGGGAATGTGCCTGTTGCGCTTGCAACACGCGCACCATCTCGGCATGGAGCATGCGCCGCACTTCGTGCGGATCACGGACACCGTTCCGTTTGACGCGGTCTTTGGTACGATTGACTAGATATGTGGCAGTTTCGACACCAACATCTGCTTGTACGAGCAATGCTTCTAAGTCGTCCCATATATCATCGGTCAGCACCGAGCCACCAAAAAGTTGACTTATTTGCTGGAAAAACCCACGCCGCGTCCGTAGCGCCGCACTAGACAATTGTGAGGCCTCGACAGTGGCTTCGGCTTCGTCACGCGGCGCATCACTACCTTTGCCAAACCAGCGCTCAAAGAGTGACATATCTTCTCACGATCTTACAGGGCCGACACGACTTGACGCACGGCACGCACCACTTGGGCGACTTCGGCATCACTCAACTCAGGGAAATTAGGCAAGGAAAAGACATTTTTTGCCATACGGTCAGTCACTGGTAATTGCCAGCGTGGCGCATACTGGGAGTAAATAGGTTGATGATGCGTGGGGAGTGGGTAGTGAATATCACAACCGATATTCAACTCACGCAGCCCCGCCATGACCGCATCCCGCTTTGGTGATTCGACGACGTAGAGATGATGCACGGCCCGATCGTGGGTAGGGTTCTGTGGCAAAACGAGTGACAACCCCTTGAGCTGCGCATTGTAGTGGCGCGCAATGACATCACGACGCTGTGTGCTTTGATCGAGATGAGTAAGCTTGACATCCAAAATAGCAGCCTGCAACTCGTCGAGCCGTGAATTCATGCCGTGCGCTACTGTGGAATAATACTTGCGCTCCCAACCGTACTGGCGCAAACGCTGGATTTGCACTGCGATTTCTTCACGATTGGTGGTAACTGCACCACCATCACCGATGGCGCCAAGGTTCTTTGAAGGATAAAAGCTAAATGCGGCAGCGTCTCCCCAGCTCCCCGCGCACTTGCCTGCGATGGTGGCTCCATGCGCTTGCGCACAATCTTCGAGTACTGGAATATGAAACGCTTGTGCCACCCCCAGAATAGCAGGCATATCAGCCATCAACCCATACAAATGGACTGGCATGATGGCTTTGGTGCGTGGCGTTATGGCAGCTTCGATGAGCGTTGCATCCATGTTGCGGGTCAGCGGATCAACATCGACAAAGACGGGAATTGCACCAATCGCCACGATAGCAGCCGTTCCTGGTACCCCAGCATTGGCTACCGTGATGACTTCGTCACCCGCACGCACGCCCAGGGCAAGCAAACCCAACTGGATTGCATCTGTGCCATTTGCTACACCAACACAGAATGCAACCTGACAATAGGCGGCAAAATGTGCTTCGAAATCGCGCACAGACGAACCGAGTATATAGGCACCACCATCTAACACACGTGCGATAGCAGCATCAAGTTCCGGACGAATCAATGCAATTTGCCGCTTGAAATCACCGAATGGGACAGTCATGATGCACCCTCGCAACAACAGAATTCATTACGATTCATTATAGCAGATGCATCTAGGCATGTACGAACAGATTATGGATTTACCGACGTGGATGAACGCTCCGCCGGTACTTCGCGATAGACCATGCGATAGCCGATACCGCGTACATTTTCTATGTGTAAATGCTGCTCAACACCCTGTGACATTTTGCGACGGAGATGAGAAATATGTACCCACAAGTACTGATTCTCTTGCTCATAACGCTCACCCCATACTCCCTGGAGGATTTGTTCGTGAGCGAGTACCTGCCCTGCATGGCGTACAAAATAGACCAGCAACCGGTATTCAATGGGAGTGAGATCGAGCGCCGTGCCGTTGATTTGGATCTGCTTGTCTGCAATTACGACTTGCACATCGCCAATAGTCACCACAGGAGTTTGTGTCATTTGTTGGCGCAGCTGACCACGTCGGCACAACGCCTGAACACGTAAGATAAATTCGTCATTGCTAAATGGTTTGACCATGTAATCATCGACACCAGCGCGTAACCCCACGATGACATCATGCTCACTACCGCGCGCGGTCACGACCAAAATGGGGATAGTCAACCATAGGCGTATATCACGCACAAAATCTAGCCCTGACCCATCGGGAAGCATCAAATCAACGATAACGACATCGAAATGACTACGCTCTATTTTTTCTTGTGCCTGAAAAATCGTCCCCACTACAGTCACTTCAAAACCATGATCCTGTAGGATGTGTTGCATCACCCGCTGAATGGCACTGTCATCTTCGAGTAACAAGACTCGATGCAACCGTCGATTTGTACTCGGCTGCGATAGTGCATCAGCAACTGGAATCGTAAACATGACTACTGTACCGTCCTGGTGTGGAGTCGCCTGCATCGATATCTCCCCACCATGCGCTTCCACGAAATATTTGCAAATCGTGAGACCTAAGCCGACTCCTCCTTGCTTGTTGCGTTGACTTGCTTGATAAAAACGCTCAAATACCCGCGTGTATTCATCTGCGTGTAGTGGCACACCATAGTCACGAATCGCAAATTGTACGACTGGTGGAACTGTATTAAGTTGCTGGATTGATATCTCAACATCACCTGGTGGTGCATATTTTGCCGCATTGTCGAGTATGTTATGAAATACCTGCTCAATTCGAGCCACATCCCCGTGTATTTCACTGAGTGCACCATGAGCAACTACATGAATTTTACGTGGTGTATGGGCATATTTACCCACTAAACGATGCACAAGTGGTACCACCTCGATTCGTTCACGTTGCAAGCGGATTCCTTCCGAATCAATTCGCGAAAGATTCAGTACATCTTCGATGAGCGTTTGCAAGCGTTGCCCTTGATTGTACAGCAACGACAACATGCTCTGTTGGGTATCACGAGTCGTGGTCTGTGCATGATTCATCAACATCGTCGTTGCACCCACGATGGTTGCAAGCGGTGTCCGTAGCTCGTGACTAATCATGCTCATGAAATCAGCCTTGAGGCGGTCAAGCTCATAACGATGACGCAAATCGTCGAGCACCAACACATATCCATGCGTTGTTGCATGATCACGAATCGACACCACTTGATGGCGCACCGGGATACGTTCATTGGCAATTTCGTGCATCAACTCGATGGTACTTGTAATGCCACGCTGGAGCGCCACCATAAGGGGCAGTTCAGTGACAGGCATTGGATTCCCACCGATACCCCACCATGAGGATGCATCAAAGAGTGATTGTATCGATATCGTAGTAGTCATACCCGGTAACAGGTGCTGTGCTTGCTGATTAGCTACCAGTACGGTGCCACGTGCATCAACAAGGACAAAACCAAGTGGCACCACATCAAATACCACGCGCAGTCGGTTTTGTTCACGTTGTAACGCAGTAAAGAGACGGTAATTATCAATCAACAACGTAATCTGCATCAGCGTGAGCGCATCAAGCGGCTTAACATCATCACTCATCACACCCAACACACCGACACTTCGATCAGGATGCCCTAATGCGTAAAGGTATAATTCACGATCAGCTACCCGCACAGTGCGTGATACCAGTGATGCCCCTGACGCACGAACAGCAGTGATTATCCGAGCATCGACACTGCGTTCGATTTGAGTCATAGTTATAGGAATTCGAACGGCACTGCGAATCACAGTTTCGTTACTGTATATGTCATCAAACCAGACGACAACCAATGGCAAATTCAGCGTATCTTGGATAATCTGCACAATCTGATCGGCTTTGTACGCATCATCACCAAAACGCATCGATTGCGCCACAATGTCCTGCGCCGTGGTGAGCCGATCATTCTGCTGATGAATTTCATCTATGCGTTCCGATAATGCTAACGTCAATTGTTGTGATTCATTCTTGGCATGTTGCAAGTCAATCAGGAGTTGTGACTGACGCCTCACACCAATCACCACCAACGTCAACGCTGCCAACGCCACCACCGCTAAAATTGTATTTGTACTGAGATTAATCGCATGAATACGTTGAGTTTCTTCTTCGAGGATTTGTTGGGTAGAACGCACGGTGACACGGAGTGTGTCAATGCGTGAACGAATTGCATCAAATGCACGAATCTTGGTTCCTTGCACAAAATCGGCTTCAGCAGCTGCAACATTGTTGCTTTCAACAAGGGCAACTTGATGGTCAAGCCGTTGCACACGCCAATCATCAATTGCTTGTTTGAGGACATTTAACTCGCCGACCGTCACGCCATCATTCAGCACAGTCGCATCTTGGATGAGTTTAGTGACAATTTTTTGCTGGCGTGCACTCGCATCCATATACTGCTGATGAAACAAGACATTCTGCGTAATGATATATCCACGTGAAGCCAAACGCATATCTTGGATTGTGACTTCTAAATCATTAATATCTTCGACAAACTGCGAGACATTCACATTTTGTTCACGTAACTGAGCTAATGTGTTATTTTGCCACGTTGGGACAACGAGCAACGCAATCAGGCTACCTGCCACAAACAGCATCCCGCCCCAAGCAAAATCGAGTTGTAGTATTGAGCGGCAAAATTGCCAAATCTGCTTCATGGTTGTGGGATTTTGACCGCATACAACAGCGGTTGTTCACACTGCTGAATGGGGATAATCGGTTCTGCCTGTGGATATTGTACTGCATACTGTTCGAGTTCGTTATACCGCTCTGGAATCGCAACATACCACACATCACCTCCAACATCTATCCCTGTGTCTGTGCGCTCTTCGATGTTCATAAATGTTATCGTCGGATTAAGAAATTCAAGTGAACGCCAAGGACCAATGTAAAAACCATCAGGTGCAGATCCATGTACCACCACAGTAGTACCATCTGGTGCATTGTCTACCAGATAGCGTGCTAATGTGCCCGCTTGCTCTGTTTTGATGTCACCACCATATTTACAGGCGGAGACAAATTTCCACCAATAAATATCAATATTCAAAAATGCGATAATCACAACTAGCACCCCTATGGAGAAGTATGATACTCGTGGCATCCGCATCCATTCAACAATCCAATCGATTGCAATTGCAGCAATCAGAATCACAACAGGAACAACTACGAGCAAGCGATACGGATACGTACTCACTGGGATGGTAAATACGGCCAAGGCAGTCATACCACCCCAGAACCAACCGAGTACCAGCAACATCCGCCATGTATGGAGTCGGTTATGAATAATCACGAGTCCAATCAAGAAAAAAACAGCACTTACACGGTCGAGTATTGGCACACCTGCATGATAAAAGTCCTCGAATGGCGTCGTTAAAAACGTTGAAAATGCATATTGATAGAGCTCGACGATAATCCACACTGCAGAAGTATTTCGTATTTCTGTTTCACGCATCAACCATCCCGACACAAATGACCCATCAGTACTCAAACGTGCAAAGAAATCACCGGGAAAATAGATACCCCAGATTAACATAGGCATGATTCCAAGCACCATTAAACCAAGCATTTGTGCGATTTGCATCAGCAATGGCTGCAGTGCACGTATATCAACAATAGCCCATGCACCAATGATGATGATAACCAACACGCTCCATGCCCAAGCATCCACATAAAGATTCACATGCAATGAGAGAGCCAGTGCTGCTATCACTGTAGGCCATGTATGGCGCGTCTGTGTTAGCATCCACATGCACCACAACAAGAGTGGCACAAGTGCGGTCGCATAGGTATACGAGACAGCGACGGTACGACTGAAGTGCACTGCCACATGTGCAGTTGCAAGCATGATGGCAGTCAACATGCCAATCCGGACCCCAAATAACGAACGAGCAAACAGATAATTTGTGATGACAGCAAGCACACCAAATATGGCGGGAATTAAGCGGACTGCAAACTCTGTACGCCCAAAAACGTTGATGATTCCCTTCATGAACAACAAATAATTGGTACCCACCCCATCCATGTTGACAAAAACGTGCCCGAGTGTGCCATACTGTGTCAGCAACTGGACTGCCCACATGCCAATCAAGCCCTCGTCCCCGTTGATGATGTTGGGAATATCGCCAAGCTGGTACCAACGCAGGATACTTGCAACTATAACAATGGCACTTAGCCCCCATATTTCGTGTTTGTGCGCACTATACCAGGATGCAAGATGCACAGTTGGCCACACCGCAACAATTACGTAGCACCACCCAAGCACCCACGTAACCACTTGTATGGTTCCGTAGCGCATCAGCGTCGTAGTGATATCAGCCCCTTCATCAATGACAATTATTGCTGCGTCTACCTGCGCAAATTGCCACCACTGACGGATAGCCACTCCAGCCAATAGCGCCAAACCTGCCACCGCCATCGGCCAATGCGCTACGTCGCGCCAACCAATCGTGTCTGGATTACGTATACGGTAGAGGAGGGCTGCAATGGTGACAAGCACGCTTCCCAGCAACACCATATCATCAACAGGCGCATAGAGATCATTAAATGGAAAAATCAACCATAAAGATGCTAGACTCACCAGGCCCAGACCAAATACCACATCTCTACGAAAACTTTTGTGCATGTGACACCTCGTTAGGTTTGATGCCACTATGCATGGTTATCCTTGTGTCTTCCCTAAAGCATTTTATCAATACACAAATTTTCCCTAAAATTGCCGCAATACCAGTGACCGATGGTGTCATATAGGACACTCGGATTACAATTACAACGGTCTGTGGTATGATTATCGGCGAATTGAGTTTACCGAGTAGATATGGTTTTTATGTCAAATACACCAATCACGTTTGTACTGGTCGGTGCTGGTTCGCGTGGAGCACATGCCTATGCACCATATGCCCAACAGTTCCCACACGATGCACGGATTGTTGCGGTTGCAGAACCAGATCTGCAGCGTCGGAATGCGATTGCTGAACTCAATGATATTGGGGCTGCGCAGTGTTTTACGAGCTATGATGCCCTCTTTGCCCAAGGCAAAATCGCTGATGCTGCTATCATCACCACTCAAGACGCCATGCATGTCGAGCCTACCCTTGCAGCCCTCGCACTCGGCTACCACGTACTCCTCGAAAAACCGATGGCGACATCACCACTCGACTGCACCCGCCTGGTCATGGCGGCCGAAGCAGCGGGCAAGCATCTCGTCATCGGGCATGTGTTGCGCTATACGGACTTTTTTTCGACGTTACATGATGTACTCAAGGCAGGCACCATCGGCGAAATCATCACCGTGGCACATCGTGAAAATGTGGCGCACTGGCACATGGGGCATAGTTTTGTCCGTGGCAACTGGCGCCGCAAAGACGAATCGACACCGATGATTCTGGCCAAATGCTGCCACGACCTCGATATCATGGTATGGAACATCGGTCGCGAATGTACGAGTTTGTCATCGGTGGGCGACCGTTCGTTTTATCGGCGTGAACACGCACCTGCAGGCAGTACGGCGCGATGCCTCGACGGATGCGCCGTTGAATCGACCTGCCCGTGGTCAGCCAAACGCATCTATCTCGACCTCGAGCCATGGCCGAGTATCCAACACCTGGCAACAGAGACAGCACCAGATCAATGGCCGTTTAATGTGGTATCGCATGACCGGAGCTATGCGGCCCGCCTTGACGCAGTGACCAATGGTCCCTACGGACGCTGTGTGTTTGCGTGTGACAACGATGTGGTAGACCACCAAGTCGTCAGCATGGAGTTCGCTGGCGGGATTAGTGCCACACTGACGATGCACGGGGTGAGTAGCGAAGAAAATCGCTATATGCGCTATGATGGCACCAAGGGCACACTCGAAGGCTTCTTTGATGCCAACGGCGGGCGCATCGAGATTCGCCCACATCGTGGCACACCAGAGATTATCGAAGTTGATGGACGTGCTGGTCATGGTGGGGGTGATACCGGCATTATGCGTGGATTTGTTGCTGCAGTGCGCGGTGAAGCCGCCCCACGCAGTAGTGCACGTGAATCACTCGAATCACATTTGCTCGCATTTGCATCCGAAGATGCCCGCCTTGCACATCACGTCATCGACATGCATGAATACCGCAACGCATTGCGCACACAAGTTACAGGAGGCTAAACATATGTCATACTTCGCAACACTGCAACAACTAGGCTATACCCTCGAAAAAGCACCACTCGTACTCGCCGAAGGACGCTTTGTGGCAGCCGTACAACACGGCAATTTGGTGTATACGTCGGGGAGCGTGTCACGCTTTGGTGGGGTCGAAATCAAAGGATTCGTGGGCGCTGATCTGACACTCGAAGATGGCTATGAATCATGCAAGCTGAGCACACTCAACGCATTGCAAGCCATCCATTCACTCGTCGGCATCGACAACGTGGTGCGAATCTTTAAAGTATTTGGCATGGTCAATACCGCTCCAGGGTTCTCCAATACAACAGGAGCTGTCCACGGTGCCAGTGAGCTCATCAACACGGTCTTTGGGGTCAATGGCCAGCATGCCCGCAGTGCAGTGGGTATGGTCATTCCGTTTACCTATGCCAGCGAAGTTGAATTGATTGCCGAAGTCAAATAACAAATCCCCCTGTGCAGCGTTGCACAGGGGGATTCGTATCGGGTTTACGCGAGCGCGATGGCGTAGCGTTCTTGCATGATGGCGTTGAGCATCACGCCATACGCAGTAAACTCTGCCATGTCGCCGGCGAGAATGGCCTTCATGATGCTCGGCGAGAAGCCGCTCACCATGGCTACGCCGGTCTCGTGGGCACTCACAGGCACATTGCTATGAGCAGCCAGGTTCCAAAACACCACCTGTGGCATCTGGTAGCCTGCAGCTGCGTACTTGTCGCGCATCATGGTGATGGCAGTACGATCAAACATGCGGTCGGCGTCGAACTGCATATCCGACAGCACCAACAGCATCTGCGGCATCTGGTCTGCCGGCACCCGTCCCGCAATTGCGGTGCGCAAGACGATGTCAATCGCTTTGTGCAGGTCGGTGTTGCCACCCCACGCAGAGCTCACCATCTGGCGCAATTTCTCGGCAATGTTGCCGCGGATGCGGAGCAGCTGTGGTGATTCGGAGAAAGTCAAGAAGGTATCTTTGAAGACACCAACATTCTTGTCTGCCAAATACAACCCCAACGCCACCGCAACGTCAACGGCTTGCACGTTGCCAGCTACCTGGCAGTACATGGAACCCGACACATCGGAGAGTGGCAGAATGCGGGCATCGCCCACATAGTTGGGGAGCGCATTCCACTGCGCGATGACATGATCGACAATCACAGTATCATTGGGAGTCGAATGAGGTGCTCCTGCCATCAACGGCTTGATGACATCGTGCGGGTAAATGGCATTCGCATTCACCTTGGCTTCGCCTTTTTTGGCTGCTTCGACGTAGCTGGCGTAGCGCTCTTGATCGTGACGATAAAACGCCTTGCGATAGCGCGCTGCTGCTTGCGATGGCACGTGCGCATAGGGAATCGCTTCCCACTGGCGCGCACACATCTGCGATTCGACCACAGAGGTCAACGACACGAGGGTTTTGCGGTAGCGCTTGGGAGAAAATCCCAGAAACGCACGCAACTGCTCGGCTTCTTTGCCTTGGCGCGGCATCCATTTGGCCGCTAAGGCGTTTTTCTGCTGTAACGCATCACGAATCAACGCAAATGCGGCTGCCTGCAGACGACCGCGGAAGACCAACAGGTCGTCCCAGCGCCCGACTTCGGCGATTTTGGGCAATAGCGCAAGCGCATAATGTGGGTAGTGTTGCTCAAGGAACAACAAGATGGTGCGGAAGTGTTGGCGCTCGCCAGCACCACCACGCACATCGCGGCTCCACAACGCCAAGCGCAACGCTTTCTCTGCGTCTTCGAGCAGGGCTGCTTGGAACAACGGGGTCACGTCGCTGCCGCGCATCGCACCAATATTGTAGAAGAGATCAACAAGCGCAGAGGCAGTCGAGGCACGCGCCAACATGCCATTCTGGGTGCGTGCTGGTTGATTAATAACTGCCTGAGTAAATGAGGTCACAAGAAGCTCCATTTCACTGGTTAAGAATAAAAATAAAAGTGCTGACTTAACCACATTGACGGCGATAACTGACGTTCATTCCGTCACCTGAATACCCAACCGAGTATCACTTTCTCACTAAAACAACTATTTTCAACACAGCTGGTAGCAGGGGGTAAATACTACCAGCTGTTGATTTCCTTAAGAATTGATTTTTAAAATTTTTCAACGATTTATTGAATGGTGATAACTGGCGTTCACTCCATTCAAAGGCGGACGAGGAACACATCACACATTGGCAAATGCGTGGTGTATGGTGCGGACTGGCTACCGGCATTGTACGGTCAATGGTATTTTTACAGGTTACGCAGTATTCGTTTCATTTACAAGATAAACAACACGCTTGCTGCAGCTAACCCACTCATCGCTCACCCTGCGGTGATACCAATGTCTGTTGTGTCCGAGGTGCCCACCTCGTCACGCCAGGACTTTCACCTGCGCATCCACCGTAGGATGCTGTTGTTCACTGGTTACTGTTGTTCTCATGAACGATATGAGTGTGAATTGCTGGCAGTAACCACACCACCAATCTGACTGGTGGCATCCCGTGGGCACGGGGTGTACGCGTTGCGATCGCGGCTGTTTAGTTGTCAAGGTTCATAGGGCGCACATGGCGACACCCGACGCAACTGCACCATACGGCGCAGTCAGGTGGCTACGCATGGCAATGACCATGCGGGCGAACACGGCGAATCAATGGGCGGATATGTGGGTGAACAGCGAACAAGGCGATTTGAAATTTGATATTTTAATAGTATCACAACTACGCTATGGTGTCAAGTACGTATTTTGATGACATTAAATGACGAAAGAATCGACTGACCTTCGTGCTGTTTAGTCACGTACGAGTCATGGACGAAGTGATCTCGCACGTGACACGGGCTGGCTACCGGCAATGTACGGCCATTGGCTGACCAGTCTCCATAGCACATGGTGAATGGCATGGATTCTGTACAACTGTCACACACGGTGACGAGCTGGTGTGCGAGGTGCCTACCTCGACACATGCAGGGCTTTCACCTGCGCATTTGCCGTATGGAATGGCGTTTTTATCTGGTTACTGTTTTTATGTTTTTATCAATAATTAGAACATGGGAGTGGCCTTTCTACAATGACGCTTTTCATCATTGCTTTATCGTCCGTGAAAAGGGCGAACATCGAACAACATACGTTGCTCTGGCGAAATGTTTGTGTGAGAAACTTACACGCATTAACAAGCGATAAGCCCTCGTTCCAAATGTTCACATATATTGCATGCTGGCAGTAACCAATACCTTCACATGAGTGATGGCATTCACCAGACTGGCTGGTGGCATCCCGTAGGCACAGGATGTGAGCGATACAATCGCGGCTTTTGTATTTTCGTGGTATCACGAAACCGAGGGGTAGCTCACTACACATCGTGGACGAGCTGACGTGTAGTGAACGGTTCGGACTGGCTACCGGCATTGTACGGTCAATGGTGAGGACAGGTCATTCCCACAACAATACGCTTGTGTGGGATACCTCAGTCATCGTCCACCCTGCGGTGATACCGTTGACTGTTGTGTCCGAGGTGCCCACCTCGTCACCTGCAGGGCTTTCACCTGCCCATTCGCCGTATGGAATGGCGTTTTTATCGGGTTACTGTTGTTTACTATTCACTTGCGTCCATGGACGGGCGAACATGGAGCGACTTGCGTTGCTCCGGCGAAAGCTTTGAGAGGCACGTTGTGTGCATGGCCATGATGGCCTCTTCTCAACCAAACATACAGTTGATGCTGTGTTGGTTTGCTGGGCAGTAACCACACCACCACATCGTTGTGGTAGTACCCACCAGTCTGGCTGATGGTATCCCGTGGGCACAGGATGTGTGCGTTGCGATCGCGGCTATTTACTTGTCAAGGTACACAGGGCGCACACGGCGACACCCGTCTGAACTGCACCATGGGGCACAATCAGGTGGCTGAGCATGGCAGTGACCACGCAGGCGAACAAGGCGAATCATTAGGCGGATATTGGGTGAAAAGGCGAACGGCGGGTGAAAAAGCGAATACTTGAGTGAACAAGCGAACGAGGCGATTTACAAGAGAGGATTTCTAACAACTCCAAGTATATGGAGTCAGATTATTGATGTCAAGACCCATTTATGAGAAATGTATGAGAAACATGATATCTACACGCACATGATAGTGTGAGTACGAGTGAGCTTTGCAATGACAAGGTGAGTGAGATGGCGCATCTGCATCGATGCCTAGACACATACATGCGCTACACGCACAATTCATCCAAGCCAAACAATCAAGGTTTGCTATAATGCCAAGATGAGGAATCGACACAACGAGAAGAGCTATGATTGATATCAAAAGTCCAGTGCGCGTACGTTTTGCCCCGAGCCCGACAGGATACCTCCATATTGGGGGGGTGCGTACCGCCTTGTTTAACTGGTTGTTTGCGCGACATTACGGCGGGCAGTTTTTGCTGCGCATCGAAGACACCGATGAAAAGCGCTTTGTGCCAGGGGCAGCCGATGATTTGATGACGTCGATGCGTTGGGTGGGTATCGACTGGGACGAAGGTCCCGACATCGGCGGACCATATGGTCCATATGTGCAATCGGTGCGCAGTGAGCAGGGCGTGTATATGCCATTTGCCCATCAGCTGCTCGAAGCAGGTCTGGCGTACATGTCGTTTACCACCGAGGAAGAGCTGACACAGATGAAAGCCATCGCCGAGGCTCGCGGTGTCAAAGCATTCCGCTTCCGTGGTCCCGAGCGTGATTGGCCACTCGCCAAACAGCAAGAAATGGCCGCCAACGGCACACCGTATACCATCCGGCTCAAAGTACCCAGCGAGGGAAGCACGCATTTCAATGATTTGGTTCGTGGCGGTGATGATGGTATCCGCATCAACAACAGCGAGCTCTACGACATTGTGCTCATCAAAAAGACGGGCATGCCCGTCTATCACATGGCGCATTTGGTCGATGATCATCTGATGAAAATCACGCACGTACTGCGGAGCGATGAATGGGTGGCATCGACGCCATACCACGTGTTGTTGTATCAATTTCTCGGCTGGGAAGCCCCCACATTTGCGCACTTGCCACCGATTCTGCGCCAAGACGGGCATGGCAAGCTCTCCAAACGCAAAGACGACGTCTCGGCCAATCGCTTCTGGGAGCGAGGCTACCTCGCAGATGCCATGTTCAACTACTTGACGCTGCAAGGCTGGAGCTACGACGACCACACCGAAATCATGACACGATCTGAAGTCGTTGAGCGCTTTAGCATCGACCGCGTGCAATCATCACCAGCACGCTGGAATCCGGCCAAACTGCTGGACATGAATGGCATCTACATCAGGGCAATGAGCAGCGCAGCTGTGGCTGTTGCAATTACACCGTTTCTGCAAAAAGCCGGGTTGGTTGCCACGCCAGTTGATGCAACCACAGCTGCGTATATTGCCACACTGACACCACTCATCCATGAGCGACTCAAGGAATTAGGCGAGGCACCTGAGCTTCTCGACTTCTTTTTTACTGATATCGAGACTCCTTCAGCAGAGACACTCATCCCCAAAAAGATGGACGCTGCGGGCACCCACGCCGCATTGACGGCGGTGCATGCCGCTCTCAGTGCCATCCCCGAATGGACAGGGCACGAAGCCGATCTCGAAGCCGCCTTGCGTGCACTGTGCGAACAACTCGAACTCAAGCCCGGACAGTTGTTTGGCGCAGTGCGCGTGGCCGTGAGCAATCGCACCGTGGCACCGCCGTTGTTTGAGACGTTGACGGCACTCGGGCGTGAACGCGCCTTGGCACGGATTGCAGCGGCACTGCAGGGAGTCGCCCCCTAACGCCATTCAATACTGCTCAACGGCATCCCCCGTACGACAACCGTATGGGGGATGTTGGCTTCTATGAGACCGGCTTCGCTCTCTTGGCAGTCATGTGATGCAGCAAACGATGCGGCATCAATCAATACTGCACTCACATCTCCCCCACGACCCACGCTTTGTTGGACTACTGAGATCCACGTGCGATCAGGACGACTTGTAATCACACACACGCTGGCATGCGCATACTGATAGGCATCAAGGTGCACAAGCACGTCGTCGAGAGGCACATCGCCCACTGCACGAATAGCAGCTAGCGCATCAAAGAGTGCGATGCGATGTGCGACCGTGCGTTGGGGGGCGAGCACGACGCGCTCAGTGCCGTGCATACACAAACCAACGGCATGCCCCGCCCGCAACCACGTATCGGCCAGATTTGCAACGATTTGAACGGCATATTCTTCGGTGGAATCTGCACTCGGTATCGGCATGGGAATACTGTCATGGCCGACCCATGCATGTGCAGAGCGCTGGGCATCAAAGACCAACCAAATGTGCGCACCAGGCTCATGATTGCCTTCTTTGAGCATGAGATGACCACGTTTTGCAGAGCTCCGCCAATGGATGCGACTAATCGCATCCCCAGGACGATATTCACGGATAGACATGATTGTCGGCGCATGTGCTGCAATTTGGCGCACCACCTGTGGCCGACCTGACACCACGTCTTTGCCGATTGCAGGAGCAGGCATGACCTGCGGTTGTGGCGTCACGATCAGCTGTTGAGTACTGACAAACCGACGTTCAATGCGAAACAAACCGAATGGGTCACTACCTACGATGTATGTTGGGCCCATCACATAGACGCCACGGATTTGCGCGGTACTCCGCCACATGCGTTGTCGTTGTTGTTTGGCACCCAGCGTAACCACAAACCCGGTGATTTGGCGCATGAACGTGGTATCATCGAGAATTTCGACGATGCCCCGCTGCCACGGGAATTGATTGCTGACGACAATATGCTCACGCACCGACTCACCCACCATCACCCGTGGTGTCTGTAGGGTGCGTGTGATAGTCAGCCCAGCCACCCCTAGTAACGCCCAGAGCGCAGCCCCACAGACGATACCGATAATGAGATATCCAATACGCACGAAAAAAAGCACACCTGTCCCCTGAGCCGCAATAACCAAAAATACACCAAGGAATACAAGAAGCACCGCGCGGTACCAAGGTGAAACCATGCGTATGTGTGTGGTGTGTGTGGAATGGCTCACGGCTATTTTCCAATACAAAAGCGAGCAAATACGGTATCCAGCAATGCTTCACTGACATCTTCGCCCGTGATTTCGCCGAGGCATGCAACCGCGGCTTGCATATCAACTGCGACCAAATCAGCAGTCATGCCTGCATCCACTGCGGCGAGTGCATCCGTGAGATGGGCGCGACAACGGCGCAACGCATCAACATGACGATTATTACTTACATACACGTCATGGCCACGTACATGACCAAGAAAGAATTGGGCAATCGATGACATGAGCGTGGCAATCCCGTGTTGCGTTACACTCGATACCGCAACCTCACCAATCCACGAGGTGGAGTCCCGCGTCAGCACCGATGCACGCACATCCGGGTGATGCGGTAAATCAACTTTGGTGGTCACGAGCAACGTTGGCAGTTGACCACGCGCTGCCAGCGCAGCATGATCAGTATCGTGCAACGGCTGCGACGCATCGATGAGGAGCAACGCTAAATCTGCTTGTTGCGCCGCAGTGCGTGATCGCGCAATCCCGAGTTGCTCAATCACATCATCGCTATCATCACGAATCCCTGCCGTATCAATGAATTTGATTGGAATGCCGTGAATATTGGCAACTTCGGACAACGTATCGCGGGTGGTACCAGCAATCGGTGACACGATGGCACGATCGTGGCGCAAGAGTGCATTGAGCAGACTCGATTTGCCGACATTTGGTCTGCCGATGAGCACCACCGTGGCGCCATCACGGACGACCATACCAGCACGTGCACCGTCAATGAGCGCTGTCAGACGCTCTAGCACATGCTGTAACGATTGATGGTTGATGGCTGTTTCATCGACGTCATCAGGAAAGTCGATGCGGGCGATGACAGCTGCGAGCTCATACAAAATGGCTTCACGCAACTCCGTTATTTGTGTGCGCAACCACCCCTGCAATTGTGCATGTGCCTGACTCAATGCTTGCGGTGTTTGTGCTTGTACGACATCCATCACGGCTTCGGCTTGACTGAGATCGATGCGTCCTGCGACAAAGGCACGCATGGTAAATTCGCCTGGATGCGCTGCACGGGCACCTGCGGCCATGAGTTGTGTGACGATTTGTTCGATAGCCATTCTGCCGCCATGACACGAGATTTCCACAACTTCTTCACCGGTATACGTACGTGGTGCAGGCATCCATACCGCAAGTACTTCGTCGATGAGTACTGCGTTTGCATCATAAATGTGCCCGTAGCGCATCGTACGTGGTCGCCACGTGCCTGCATGCCGTGGACGAAAGAGGCGTAATAAAATGTTGCGAGCGTCTGGGCCACTCATACGCACCACCCCAAGCGCCCCTTGCCCAGGCGGTGTGGCCACAGCCACAATGGTATCTTCGTATTTCATACTGCTATTATAGCGAATCAGGCGTTTTGGTAGATTTCACACATCATCATTTTAGTCACTTGTTGTTGTGGGACGTGTTTCTAATACACAAAAACAGCACATTCACTCTACAAATCATATAAGTGACATGGATGCGTAGTAACGCCATGAATGAGTATGCTATGATTGCCGCAAAGGTTTCCCATTGGCAAAGGAGTCCACATGGCATCGCGCCAAGATTCAGTCTTTGCATCGTTATTCAAATCTGCCAAAGAGACGCAATCCGAGCTTGCTGAATGGCTTGCGCTCCGTCCGACATTGCAGTGGTGGGCACGTGTATTACGGCTCGGTCTATTCCAATTTGGCATTGGTGTATCACTCGCACCGATTACTGGCACACTCAATCGCGTGTTGATTCACGAGTTGAGTTTGTCTGCGGGATACGTCGCATTACTTATGTCTATTCACTACTTCATTTCGCCAATTCGTACAGTCATTGGCCACTCATCCGATACACAACGCAGCATCGGGCGGTGGCGCACACCATACATTTTGTTCGGTGCCATGCTCACATTTGGTGGGCTCACCACCGCACCTTTTTCGTTGATTCTTTTTAGTCCAGAAAGCAATCTCCAGGGACCGATCGTGTATGCTATCTGTATCATCATTTTTGCAATCTACGGCGTAGGAGTCAATATTGTCGAAACGACCTATGTTGCACTTGTAGGCGATGTGACCACAGATGAAGATCGTGGCAAGACACTGGCAATCCTGTGGCTAATGCTGGTAATTGGCACTGTAGTAGGGGCGTTAGTAGCCGGTCTGATGCTTGCCGATTATTCGCACCAACGACTCATTGGGGTGATGCAAGGAAGCTCGCTCGTCTTCATGATTTGTGCAGTAATTTCGGTCATTGGTCAAGAAAAAATGAACCCAGATGGGACACTTGTCAACAAACCACCGCAGCGCATCCGCTTTGCATTAGGCGAGTCGCTCCAAAAAGTCTGGCAATCGAGCACACTGCGCAGCCTCTTCTTTGTCTTCTTTGTGGCAACACTCGGCTTTGGCACACACGATATTTTGCTCGAGCCGTATGGCGCAGAAATACTCGGCATGAGCGTCACATCGACCACACTGCTGACTGCACTGTGGGGTATTGCCATGGTCATTGCCATCGTAGCAGCAGGCATCTGGTTGTGGCGTGGCGGCAGTGGCGCACGGCTGCTGATTGGCGGTGGAATCGCTGGTATTTTTGGATTTCTTTGTGTAAGCATGAGTGGTTATGTCAATATATTTGGAGCATTTCAATTTGGTGTGATGTGTATTGGCATTGGCAGAGGTCTGTTTATTGTTGGGAGCATTGCCACTGTCATGAGCCTCGCAGATCGCAACCATACCGGATTATTTATCGGCATCTGGGGTGTGGTGCAATCACTCGCACAGGGATTTGGCACCATTGGTGGTGGTGTGGCACGCGATGTCATCAAACAGCAGTACAACAATCCACTCCTCGGCTATGTCGGTGTATACGCAGTGGCAGGCGGTTTGTTGGTGATTATGGTAATCTACATGTCGCTGACCCACATTGGTCGTAAACTTGAGTCTGGCCAAGTCAAATCACCATGGGGTGGACTGCAGGATATTCCCGCCGATCAAATTATTTATTAACTGCAGGTGATGCATGCTCTATGTAACCGCAATCAGCTATGCGTTACTCCTCTGGTGGATTAGCACCGGTATTATCATCGTGCTTTACCGCCAAGCCCCATGGACCTACGATGCCACGTTTGGTGTCTCAACGATGATTGCAGCTGCAAGTCTGGTAGCCATTGTGTTGACGCGCCACAATACTGAAACGTGGGCCATCTATGCGTCATTCAGCGCTGGCACAATTGTGTGGGGATGGAATCTGACGAGTTACTACACCGGCTTTATACATGGTCCCACTACACTGATCCCTGATACCCCGATAAGCAACAGCACACGCTTTCGCCTTGCGGTACGGAGCAGTCTCTATCATGAACTTGTGTCGCTGGTGCTTGTGGCCGTAATGCTTGTCAGTAGTGTGTCTGCGAGCAACAAGACGGGGCAACTCACAATTGTGCTCTTTTATGTGCTTCATCAGCTCTCCAAGTTAAGTATTTACTTTGGCGTGTGTAATTTCCGCGGTGATTGGTTACCAGCGCATCTTGCATATATCACAGCATTTTTTGGTCCTACACGCAATCATTGGTTTGCAGGAATTGCGTTGGGCGTTGCGAGTCTCATTGCAGCATGGGCAGTAACACATGCAGTTGCAGGCACGGATACTGCGACGCAAATTGCAGCCACTTTTTGGGTATTGCTTGCAGGTGTGGCCATTCTTGAAATCATTGTGTTGTTGATTCCACCTGCCTATTTACACCGTACACTAGCTTTCCTCACCCATTTATCAGTCGCTGCTAATACCAAATCTCGTTGATATCGTCTATACTGTACATATTGTATAAATTGTGCAGATACGCACGAATACTGGTGTGAAGAGGTTTGCATGGCGGTCATACTGGCGATCGACGAAGATGTTGTCTTGACGATGAGCCTTGATTTACAGCTAGGCCATGTTGGACATACCGTACGACGTGCCAACACAATTACCGTTGCACTCAGCCATTACAGCGAGACACCGCCGACGGTGGTTGTGATTGATCCGAGTCTCGAACAACAAAACGGCTGGCAACTGGTGAGCAAATGGGTGGCAACAGTCCCCGTGATTATTATCAGTCACGATCCGACCGATGCCACACGCCAACGTGCAGAAACACTGGGCTGTGCGGCAGTACTTGCCAAACCCTTTCTGATGCGTGATTTGGTCAATCTCATCACACCGTTTCTCGACGGAGTTACAACCAGCAAAAAACCAACGCGCAAACGGGCAACAGCGCCGCAACCGATCGTAGATGGTGAAAGCAAAACTCCCAGAGCCCCCCGGAAACGGACACAACGCACCGACCAACAACCCGTGGTATCATCGGAACCACAGCAACGCCAAGACACACTCGGCATCGGCATGAGCGATGCCGATGAGCAACTCCTTGCTGGGTTACCAACGACAGCAGCACACACAACCACACCAGAACCAAAAGGTGAAACACTCGGCATGCGGATGCGCAAAGAACGCCTCAAACGTAACATTCCGCTAGCGCAAATCGATTTAATAATTGGTGTCCACATGGCGCAAGTACAAGCAATGGAAGAAGACCGCTTCTCGTATTTGCCTCGTGGGCGCATGGCCGAAGAAATCATCACCAAGTATGTACGCTATTTGGGGATGGACGTCAACGAAGCACTCGATCATTATCGAAACTTCAAGTATGCAGAGCAGATCGAGCCGATTATTGCATATGGCGCCAACAATCTCAAACTCGTATCATATGGCTGGGTTTTACAATTGTTGATTGGGCTCGTCGTGCTTGGGTTGATTGGCTGGGGCATCTACCGAGTGGATCGAGCGCGAGTGATGCAATATGCTGGTGGTGCAATTGAACTAGTCTTCCCACCAAGTGCCACACCGACGGCTACCCATACGGCGACAGCGAGCATTACTCCAAGTTATACGGCCACTATTACCCCAAGTGCCACTGCCACGTGGACGCTCACACCGAGTGATACGGCCACCGTTACACTGACTGCCACACGCACACTTAGACCATCACGGACGTTTACGTCGACACGCACGCTACGCCCGTCGCGCACACCACGCCCGTCGCGCACGCCACGACCTTCGGCAACACCGCGAATAACAGCGACACCGATTCCCAGTGATACTGCCGTAGTCACCGCATCACCAACATGGACAGCCAGTCGCACACCACTCGGTGCACGTACCAGCCCTACCACCCAAAAGGCTACTGCAACAGCGACCAGACGCCCATAGGGCATCTCTTTTTATGCAGGCCAGTATTCAAAAAGATGACCCACACTGGGCATAATCCAGCTTGCATCTGCACGCAAATCTGCGGCAGTACTCAACCCTGAAGTGACGCCGATCTGTGCCATCACACCTGCATTGCGTCCCATCTGCATGTCAGCAGGCGTGTCACCAATCATAATGCAGTCAGCAGGTTTAATCCCCAACTGACGACAGATTGCGTAGATTTTGTCGGGAGCAGGTTTGGCTGCAACCCCCACGTCATCGGCGCAGGCATACGCATCAATCATCGGTGTCACGCCGAGATGCTGCATCGTCGCAATGGTAGGCGCACGGTTATCAGCGGTTGCAATTGCAATCGCAGCCCCATGTGCGCGAATTGCAGTATACAAGGCGACCAAATCTGCAAGCGGTCGTGCTTCACGCGTGGGATCGGGTGGTTGCCATGCGTGTTGCACCAGGTGCAATGCCGCTGCATGTGATTCACAATAGGGCGCCACGATTTGGACTGCCATCTGTTGCATGGTTGCCATCGTTGCAATTGCCAGTGGCCCACGGGGATCAATGTATCCCGATTGTGCATCAAATGCGTACGCAGTAGCAATCTGCGGGCAGACATCGTGCCCAACCGCATGGCTGAGTCGCACTGCAAATGCATGTGCCCATTGTCCCCACATATGCTGGAAATCAATCAACGTACCATCTTTGTCAAAGATGACAAGTGCTGGGGCATGGGTCAACATGAATATGACTCCTTGGTTATTGCTGAATGGTAAGTTGTACCACGCTGTCCCACTGCGTGGCAATCAGGTTCCGCGCTTGTGTAAGCTGCGCTCCAGACAAAAATAGTGTTTTGTTCATTTTATTGACTGCCGGCAACCGGGCCATTAACTCACTAGAAAGCGCCTGGGTCGCGCGCAGGTTGGTGATACGCACAGGCGTTGCTGATGCTTTAGCATACATTTGCTGGGTACTGGTGGCCAACACATGCTCCATCCAGAGCCGCGCCGCATATGGATGCATGGCATAGGCATTAATGGCATGTACATATGCTGCACCTACCACCGGTTCTGGGACAACGACGGTGATTTGCGGATTATTGGCACTACTTGCTTGGATGGCATATGCGATATACGACCACATCGGGACAATCGGCGTTTCACCAATCAAGAGTCGGCTGCGACTACCTACTTGATTATTGATGATTCCTTGTTGATTCAGCTCTGCAAAAAACTGAAGACCTGCACTTACATCATCGGGTGACCCATCGTTGGCAAGTGCCGCAGCGATGACGGCGTACTGAGCAGTCGCCGATTGCCGTGGGTCTGCAGGGAGTGCAAACTGGGATTTGTAGGTCGAATTACGCAGCTCTGACCACGTTTTGGGTGGTGATTTGACCACATCCGCATTAACTGCAAATGTCATCACTCCATAGTAGGTCGCACACCACAACCCGGTCGGGTCTTTGAGCGCCTCTGGCACATCACCCCAGAACTGTGACTGATACGCCTGAAAGAGCCCTTGTGCAACAGGACTGGTTGCCACATCAAGACTCACATCGACCACATCGGGCACTTGAATACCCGTCTGCCCTGCTGTTTGCCGAATGGTCGCAAGCTGTTCTGATGAGCTTGCATCTGGCGCGAGCTCGATGACACGAATACCGTAGGTGTTTTTGTATGATTCGATGATTTCGCCGTAGTTGAGCCACTCACGTGACAGGCCAATCACGGATAATTCGGCTTCCGCTTGCGCCAACTTGACGAGCTCAGCAAAATCCCCAATATCACTTAGCTGGAGTGGACCAGCAGCAGGTGCGGAAGGCAATCGCGGTGGTGGCGTCGGGGTAGCCTGCTGGCGTACCGGTGTGGGTTGGGCAGTCTCGTAGGGCGTGAGCGTGGGTATTTGCGTGACTAACTCTGGGGGCCATGTGGGTGCGAGCACCGGGGCTTGCGGTGGTGAAGTAGTACATGCTGTCGTAAGCATGCCAATCCCCATCATCGTACACATACGCAACATCTGGCGTCGAGCAAGCTTGGAATCACGCATCAGACCACACTCCCACAACATATGCCACTCATCCTGTTCCATCATACTCTGATTTCTCATGGTTTGTCATCAGTAAATAGGATGAAGTGCTTGTGGTATACTTGGGCAATTCGTCTAGCAGTGAGAATGCATGTATGCCGGCACGGTTCAACAAAAACTGGGACTTTCAGACACAAATGGTCCATGCGGGAGAACGCTTAGCACATCCACCAGGCAAACCAAGTACAACGCCATTGTATATGAGCACCACGTACTATCACGAAGACATGGCGGCATTTGACCAAGCACTAGGTGGTCATGGGTATGCGTATGGTCGCAATGGCAATCCGACCAACACTGCGCTCGAAATAGCGGCAACTGCGGCGGAAGCCGGGGCAGGAGCACTGACCACAGCATCAGGCATGTCAGCAATTTACACTGCCATCCTGGCTGCGGGAATGTCGCTCGGTCGCCCACTCGCACACATTGTGGCAGCGCGTGATATGTATGGCGCCACCACCGTCTTGCTGCGTGATTTCTTGGCGCCATACGGGGTGACCGTACATACCTGCGACCTAACCAATCTAGCCGAACTTGACGCACTCATTGCCGCACACGCACCTGATGTCATCTATGCCGAGCAACTTTCAAATCCCCTCTTTCGCGTCGTTGATATGGCAGCAATTGCACAACGTGCCCAGGCCTGTGGCGCACGGACCGTGGTCGATAATACGATCGCTACACCAATCGTCCAACAACCACTCTTGTTGGGGGTCGATTTTGTCGCCCATAGTGCGACCAAATACTTTAGCGGGCATGGAGATGCTACCGGTGGCTTGGTGATTGTGCGCCAAGAGGAATACATGGCACCATTGCGCCACATCAATGCAACCCTCGGCATGGTACTCGGTCCATTCGAAGCCCTGCAAATTCTCCGTGGCATCAAAACCATGCCATTGCGCGTTGAACGACAATGTCACAATGCATTAGAGGTGGCACAGTGGCTCGCAGCACACCCTGCAGTTGCCACCGTACATTACCCAGGATTAGCCACACACCGCGACTACGCTACGGCACAACAAACTCTCAATGGCAAATATGGTGCAATGCTGGCATTTGAGCTCACTCAATCACATGCAGTACAACGCTTCGCTGATGCGCTCGAGTTAGTGTTGCCGGCCAGCACTCTCGGTGATATCTATACCATGATTAGCGTGCCTGCACTTGCATCGCATCGTGGACTTTCTGCGACCGAACGCCACGCTCGCGGGATCAGTGATAGTCTGATTCGCATGTCTGTGGGCATCGAGCAGGCACACGATATCATTGCAGACCTGGCACATGCACTCACACACGCATAATTGAACGAAATGCAAGTTATATCGCTGTCATCTGGGAGTCATGGGAATGCGTGCCTCATCCAAGTTGCTGATGGGGCATTATTGATTGATGCGGGATTGCCACTCAAAACGCTACTCGCACGTTGCGCTATGGTAGGCACGACAGGCGTGCAGCTGCGCGGTGTGGTGCTGACGCACGAACATGGCGATCACACAACATGTCTCAGTGCACTTATGCGCAAATTGCGTATTCCACTATACACGATGCCTGCAACCAATGCAGTGCTTCAACCGGCACTCCAATGCACATTTGTACCGCTACAACTCGGTATTCCAATCGAGTGTGGCCAATGCACGATTACCGCATGGCCGGTGAGTCATGATGCAGCAGCTCCCATCGCAGTCCGTGTGCATGACGGGGTGCATGGCGTGGCGGTGGCAACCGATCTCGGCACATGGGACGAATCGCTCGTCACATTCATGCAAACAGCAGATCTGGTGGTAGTTGAAGCCAATCATGATCGTGAACGACTGCGCCTCAGTCGTTATGATGCGCAACTCAAATTACGCATTGCAAGCAACACTGGGCATCTAGACAACATGCAGGCAGGGACACTGCTGACGGAAATCGCACGTGATGGTAAACAGCGCGATGCGTGGCTCGCCCATCTTTCAAAAGAAGCCAATAGCGCTGACCTTGCAGAACGCACGGTGCGCACGGTGCTTGGCATGCATCAACGACTCCAAAACTATCGTAGTATTGCTGCCATGCCAGCCCATACGCATCTGGTATGGGGACCTGCGCAACAAAGTAGACAACAACGATTATGGATAGATGATTGAAAGATAGCCGTATCACGGCTATAATATGTAAAAATGCATATGTCTATTGATTACACGGGCATGTGTTCTGACGTACGTATGATGATGCGACGAAAGGAACCATGCCGTGATTCGTTTTGGTTGTGCGCTCCAACTCCGCGCCCAAGCCGGTGACCATGCCAGCCTGATCTATGCCCGGTGTGCCGTGGCACGCCAGCACGGGTTGAGGATTGTCCGTATTCCCGCGATGCTTGCCACACCACTCCCTCGCCACGCCATACCCTATCTGCGTGAATACATTGCGCAACAGCAGCTACGTTTAGTGGTACACGCACCCTTTGCACACATCCACCAGCTCATCCCAGACTGTGGTAGTTGGGTGGCACTTTTTGAGCAACTCGCATGTGATGATGCAGTAATTATCTGCCACGTGCCCCAGCTCGACACATCAACTGCCAGCCACTTCCAACGTATCACACCAGCAATTCGCCGCTATTTGGCACTCGAACACACCCATCAGGCACCCGATGTATTCGGGCAGTTTGCAGCACATGTAAACATCCCACCCATTTTTGATTGGCAACACTATCACCACATCGCACCATGGCCATATGCACCCGATCGCACGCTGTGTGAATGGGCATCACGCTGGGGACAACGGCGACCACTCTGGCACATGAGTAGTGCGAGCGAGCATGGTACGCCCACACGGCATGGCGCAACCGTCGATAGCAGTGTAGTCGTTTGGTTGGTACGGAGCATGTGTGCTGCCGGGTATGCATGTGACATCGAAATCGAAAGTCACGCAGGCATCGCCGCATACATGCGACTCCGCCGAGAAATACAGCAAAAAGCGCCTGAATTAGCACACTACATCCACGAAGGAGACACGCATGCTCGCACTTGATGAATCACTACCAATGGTACTAGGGATTGTCCCCAATGCTGCATGCTACCACATGCTCGTGACACAACAGCAATACTATGTACCTATCAAACATATGGCTACGGTTGCTGATGCAAATCTGATTGCCTTGTACATGTCTGCATGGCACCCCACGCACCCCCAACATGTCACGCATGTGGCGCAGATTGATGCATACACAATCCAACCACGGTCGATGATTTGGCCGCTGCAGCAGACACATCCGCGGGTAGCACAGTTGTATGTGGTGTTGTCGCTGAGCGCACTAGCGCTTCTCACACCAGCCATCCCCAGCCCACGCTGGCATCGCATCAGCATTCACCGCACCACCAGTGCCACACTCGCACGCCTACCGTATCTGGGGCATACGCCCCTCAAGCGCATGCCGCATCACCACATGACCGACTAGGTGTCCTACTGCGCGACCCACTTCACTACTGCACGCGCAACTGCACCATCGGATGAACCCGTGAACACGAGCCCTGTGGCATGCTGCTCAGCAATGCGCCGCACCAATGGCAGTGCTTCTGGTCGACCAAGCACTGCCACCGTCCCACCACTGCCACCGCCTGTAATTTTGGCACCGTATAAACCATGTGCTGGCCCATGCGTGCGGATCGCCTCTACAATGGCATCCGTCGCAGTTGCCCCTAGACCACATGCGCTATAACTCGCATGTGACTGATACATGAGTTCGCCGAGCAGCATAGCTGTTTGTTCAGTACACGGCGTCTGTTGCAACAAATGCGCAAAGAGCTGCACTCGGTGATGCTCTGCAATCGGGTGCCACGTGGGTTGTCGCACCGCATAGACGGTATCGGGCTTGACCGTAGTAACGACATCACTGGTAGCACTGTATCGTGCCAAAAATTCATCTCCGCGTATCACATCAGGTAGATACTGAGCAAGCGTTTGCACAAACTCCGACGGCCTGATATTCGCCAAATAGCCATGCCAGCGCGGATCGTCAATGACTGCCACACCATCGCGATACGAGACAGCAACGCCTGCGTGAGCGGCAATCATGCGGTAACCCATAAACGCCCCAATGCGGACTGCACCGTAGTCGGCACCTGACACCGCATGCCGCACACCAGAATCGATGCCCCACACGGCTAAATCGCGTGGCAACGCCACCGCCGGCAGCAGTTCTGCAGGTTGGCATCGCAGCGCCATAAACTGCTGCGCAAGCCCACATGCTGAGGCCATTTGATCCATGACACCACACGGTGCACCAACCACGTGGTTTTCTGCTTTCTGGCACCATAATGCGATGGTGCGTCCATCGATCTCACGATCTGCAAGCGCAAGCAATGCACGCATGGTCGCGACTTCAATGGCCGCCGATGAACTTACCCCTTTGCTCAACGGCACATGCGAGTCAATCACAATGGTGAGACCACCTGCAAACGTAATCCCAGCTTCGCCATACAGCACAGTAACCACACCGGCCATGTATGCCGCCCAAGCAGTCTGTGGGTGCTGTTGGATATGCTGGCGTACTGTCACATAATCGTGGTGCTGGATGTCGGCGAGAGCAAATGTAGCAGTCATCTGTCCCTGTAATTCGGTTGCCAGGCTCACCACATGCACACGTTGATCGGAGCGTCGTTGCACGTATGCGGTTGCAACCACATCGAGCGGCCACTGTAGTACAAGCGACCCCGAGTAGTCGGCAATCCCACCCATGACGTCGAGCCGACCTGGTGCCTGAGCCACCCACACCGGGGTGGTATCGTGCATCCAGTGTGTGATGATATGATGCGTGCGTTCAGTCTGTGCTGGAGCAACAGCAGTCGTTGAATGCCACATAATCATTCCTCCAATGCCAAATTGTGATGCGCAAGCGCCTGTTGTAGTGCAGGGAGAATCCGTTTCGCCAATGTAGGGTTAGCAACCGCCACCCACGAGACGGGGCTGTGTACGTCGAGTGGGGCATCGAGTGGGCTGCCGTTTGCTTTGCAGACCACAATCCCAGCTTCACGAGCAATGAGCTCGACACACACGTCGTAGGGATGACAACACAACATGGTGCGCTGTTGCACACGTTGAGCAGGTGGCAACAGCAACGGTCGAATATCGGCCAACCAGCGATCGTGCCCCATCAACAATTCGTAAAACTGGCCACCAGTTGAAATGTATTGATCTTCGAATGAAAGTGCGCGACCTGCGGGTGCTTCGCCAAGCATGAGCGTGGTCAAATAATCATCAACTGCTGCGAGTTGGGTACGAGCACCAGGAAAGAAACGAGCTATATTGCCGAATCCATTCAGAATCGTGGTTGCTTGTGACGGAGAAGGACTGATAGTCGTCGTCGTACCATCGAGGCGATTGCGTCGCTGTGCATGCACACCACCAGATTGCACCGCCCACAATGTGTCGCACAAATGCTGCTTGACCAACGGAATTTCCGTCATGACGGCAAGGGTAATGTCGTGCAAGTGGTTGCCTCCACTTGCAAAAGGTGCCACACCCGTTAATATCCACGCTGGGCGTTTTTGGTACATCAATCCACGTGTCCCATCGATGGGGTCCACGATAATAGTGTACTGAATGTGCGCAGGATGCACGCCAAGCGGGAAATCGCGAATTCCGTCTTCGCCCAAGCCTTCTGCCACTAATCGGAACGAAATCTGGTCTGCGAGTTGTGAAAATTCACGGACAAGCACTTCTTCAGATACACGATCAATGGCATAAATGGTATCCCCACCCTCAACTGCTGATACAGTGGCCATGTGCTCTAGTGCCATCGCTTCACATTGTGCAACCACCGCATCACGAATAACCGCATGTATGCGCAAGAGTTCTTGGAGCAACAATTCCTGATGCATGTAGGCTATCCTTCCTGTGCACGGAAATGCTGCGTACTCACCGCTTGAAGCGCCGCAGCTGTTGATTCAGGTGCTGTATCACTCAAAAAATTCCCTCCGCCAATTTCTGGACCAGCTAGGTATTTGAGCAGATCCGGGCGACGCAACGGCGGATGAAAGGTGATATAGCTATGGAAATACGGCAATAGACTACCATCCGTAGGCGCTTGATGGATGGCCATCACATACGGAAACGAAATCTGCCACAGGTTGTCAAAGCGTATTGTGACATTCTTGATAGCTTCTGCGAGTGCTGCAGCTTCATGATCCGCCATACAAAACAGATGCGGGTGCGTACGTTTGGGCATCACATAGACTTCATATGCATAACGTGCAAAATAGGGCACAAATGCAATGACGTCTTCGTCTTCGTACAGGATACGCCGACCATCTGCTTGTTCTGCGGCAATAATATCGCGCATTAGTACACGTCGGTTTTCGTGCCAGTAGCGTGCTGACGCATGCATCGCAGTTTCAACCGTCTTGAAGACAAAGTTGGTTGCATAGATTTGCCCATGTGGATGAGGATTCGACACACCCACGACCTGCCCTTTGTTTTCGAAACAGAGCACATGGTTGACCTCGGGGCGTTGCGCGAGATCGTACGTCTGTTGTTGCCAAACACGCATAATTGCTTGCACGTCGGGCAGTGGCAACTCGGCTACGGTGAGATTGTGCGCTGGACTAAAACACACCACACGTGCAATCCCATCTGCACGGCGTGCCTTGTATGGTGACACGGGCATGATAGGGTCAGGCGCAAGTGGCCCCACACACGGATGATCGTTGTCAAATACGTAGACACCGCCGTACGCCGGATTCGTATGACCACTCACACGTGCATTGCCTGGACACAAGTAGCATTGTGCATCGTAGACCGGATCACGTGGTGGAATGGCACTGACCGTCTGCCCCACCCAAGGACGATTCTGGCGATGCGCTGCCACAATCACCCATTCTTCACGGAGCGGATGCCAGCGCTCCTCCCAATACCCTGCAGGAATTGTCATCATTCCCTCTTTATGCGGTAGCCACTTTCGACCCACTCACAGAATCACGTATAATACGGGATATGAGTTGTCGAATTGTTGTTCATACTATCAAGTATACGATACAGTGCGTATTCTAATTGTTGCAAATGCACCAGGGGCTGTTGATGGGCGACTACCGCGCTTGGCAGCCGATGCTGGATACATCATCGCAGCCGATGGCGGTGCCCGACCATTGGCTGCTGCAGGAATCATGCCCCATCTACTGATTGGCGACCTTGATTCGGTGCCTGACATGCAATTGGCCGCCTACATTGCTGCAGGGGTCAAGGTAGCACGATTCCCGCGTGAAAAGGATGAAACCGATCTCGAACTCGCATTGCTGGAAGCAGTGCAATTAGGTGCAACGCATATCGATTTGTGTGGCGTACTCGGCGGACGCTGGGATCACACATTTGCCACAATCGCCATGCTCTGCCAACCAATGCTTGCGCCATGCCGCGTACGCATCTACGCCGATGACCAGACATTGTGTATCGTACGTGATGAAATTTCACTCGATGGCAACATTGGTGATACCGTATCGTTGCTGCCCCTGACCCCCACTGTGACCGGTATTTCAACATATGGACTTGCCTACCCTCTCAGCAATGCAACCCTCTATTTTGAACACTCACGGGGCGTGAGCAACGTGATTACGGCACTTCCTGCGCAAATTTTTGTGCGCCATGGGATTCTATTGGTGATTCATCACCTGCATCCAGTCAGCTAGAATCCTGTTTTTGTGTTTTTATTATTAACGTTAACAAACCTGTCAGACACGTTCTTTGTATCATCATTAAAATGATAATTTAATGAGAGTCTAAACATGATGTAAATAATTAAATTCAGACATTTGTTATTGTGATGCATTTAACGAAGATGAGAAGATAAACATAGTTGCAATACTAAAAAAACTGTGTTACACTTTTCGTAGATTGGACGTGTACCCAATATTCGTGCATGTTTTGACGCTATGACACGTTTGTCACGCCAATTCCCTGGTCCGCGCATACCAGTATTCGGAATGTTTATCCATAGGTAGAGGAGAGCTAGCGATGAGCTACGCTGACAAAACACTGACCTGTCGTGACTGTAACCAAGATTTTGTGTTTACGGCTGGCGAACAGGAATTCTACGCCCAGAAGGGCTTCACCAACGAGCCAACGCGCTGTGTTGATTGCCGCAAGAACCGTAAGGCGCAGGCCAACCGTGGCGATGGCGGGTACCGCAGCGGTGGTTCTCACCAGCCTGTGCGTGAGCGTTTCGAGACGACATGTCACGAGTGCGGTGGCATAGCGATTGTGCCGTTTGTCCCACGCAATAACAAACCCGTTTACTGCGAGAATTGCTTCCCCTCACACAAATCTGGCGGTCGATAGTCTATCTACTGCCAACCGTGTTGTCTCTCAACTGACCAGGGATTCCTGCGTGGAACGCGCGATTCACGTGGAAGAGCTGACACTTAGCCCCCCCGAACGGATTCGTTCGGGGGGGCTATTATGTACACGCTGATGCATGTTATTCGATGGCTTTGGCTGGTTGCTTAGAGCGCCAGATTGACCAAACAAATCCAACCGCACAAATCAGCAATATGACAATCACCGTGATGCTCATCGGTTGACCGTTGGGACGGGCAGTCACGATGATGGGGGCAATAATCAACGACACCAGGTTCATCACTTTGATCATCGGATTCAGCGCAGGACCAGCAGTATCCTTGAGTGGATCACCGACGGTATCACCGACCACTGCAGCCTTGTGAGGTTCAGAGTGTTTGCCACCATGATTCCCCTCTTCGATGTATTTCTTGGCGTTGTCCCATGCACCACCTGCATTGGACTGGTAGACAGCCATGAGTTGCCCAGTCAAGATGACCCCAGCAAGAAAGCCACCGAGTGCTTCGACACCGAGCGCAAAGCCGACGATCATCGGCACCACAACCGCCAGAATGCCGAGGCCGAGTAGCTCGTTTTGGGCAGCCCCAGTAGAAATGCTAACAGCACGGGCATAGTCGGGCAGGACGGTTCCTTCCATGACACCCGGGATACGGAACTGTCGGCGGACTTCTTCGACGATTTGTCCGGCAGCACGTGAGACGGCCCGAATCATAATCGACGAAAAGAGGAATGGGATTGCACCACCCACCAACAAGCCGATAAAGACCATGGGAGCAGCCACATTGATTCCGGTCAGCGCGGGTTCACCGATTTGCATTTGAACCTTGCCAACATCTGTCAAAAACGAGCCAAACAAGGCGACCGCCGCAATAACTGCTGACCCGATAGCGATACCCTTGGTCACCGCCTTGGTGGTGTTCCCCACGGCATCCAGGTCATCCATCACGTTACGCGCATTCTTGTCGAGATTCGACATTTCGCCGATGCCGTTGGCATTATCCGAGATGGGGCCAAACGAGTCCATTGAAATTGTGTTGCCGGTGAGCGTCAACATGCCAATCCCAGTGAGTGACACCCCATACAGGATAGCCGTAAATTGTATCGCTGCGGGCTCACCTGCGTAGATGAGCACCGACGAGATAATCGAGATACCGACGACGACTGCGGCCCACATGCTTGACTCCATGCCAAGTGCTGTCCCTGCCAGAATGTTGGTCGCAGCACCGGTCGTCGATGCTTGGCTAACTTCACGGACAGGTGCATGTGCAGTCGAGGTATAGTGTTCGGTCAATTTGTCGAGTGCGATTGCCAACAACACACCAGAGACCGTGGCCAAAAAGGGCTTCCAGTCGACAGCACCCGTGTTGGGGTCAATCATATAAAATTGCGTAACCGCGGCGAAACCGATTACCGAGACCAGCGCAGCCAAATAAAAGCCGCGGTTCATGGCACCCATGGCATCACGTTTTTGTTCGTCAGTTTTGACGACGGTGTTGCCAATGAGCGATGCAATCACACCAATACCACGCAAAATCAAGGGGAAGACCACAAAGCGCATATCATACTGCCCATCACCGATGGTGCCGAGCACTGCATCACCCAGCACGAGGCCGAGAATCAGTGCTGAAACGATGGTAACTTCGAAGCTTTCAAAGACGTCAGCAGCCATACCAGCACAGTCACCCACATTATCACCGACGAGGTCGGCGATAACTGCCGCATTACGTGGGTCGTCCTCGGGGATACCGGCCTCGACTTTACCGACTAAATCGGCTCCCACATCGGCAGCTTTGGTGTAGATACCACCACCAACACGCATAAAGAGCGCAATCAGTGAGCCACCAAAACCAAAGCCTAATAGCGCATCTGGGGCACTAATATCGTACACAAGGAATATCAACGTACCACCAAGTAATCCGAGACCGACAGTAAGCATACCGGTGACCGTACCGGATCGATATGCGACTTGCAGGGCGGGATTATAGCCATGGCGTGCCGCCGCCGCCACACGCACGTTGCCTTCGACGGCTACATTCATACCGACATAGCCAACGGTGTATGAGAATAGCGAACCCATCAAAAAGGCGATAGCACGCCCGATGGCAACCCACCACACTGCAGCATCTACACTGCCAAAGCGTTCAACGGCTTCGTGGGTCGGGGGGATGATGAGCACACTTGCGCCCAACACAAAGGTCAATACGGCAATAAGAATACTAATGGTGCGGAATTGACGGCTCAAATACGCATTTGCACCCGATTTGATGAACCCCCACACCTCTTGCATGCGCGCTGTCCCCTTGTCTTGCGACAGAATTTGCGCGCGCAAGTAGAATGCGTACACGATGCCAAGAATGGACATACCTAGCACCGCCCACACCGCCGACTGCTCAAACCCGGTAAGTCTGTTCATACCTTACGTTCCTCGTTGAATGCTACCACGACTAGCCTCGTTGCCAACCGCGCCGCTGATAGGCATCATCAGCGAATTCCACAGACACACCACACGTAACTCTATTGTGATGGAACGGGATATATTCAAATTGTAGCATATGTCACAAAAGAGATGCAATGCAGAGTTTGTGGGCAATTATGCTATAATCGCGATGGATTCACGCACAACACAACCCTATGCGATACTACAAAGCAATTTCATTCGGCTTTTCTGCCCTCATCATGCTCGGCATGACACTCGATGGGTGGGCACATGCACATGGTGTGGTCGATGACACGTTTCTGACACCATGGCATGCGATATTGTACACCGGTCTTGTTGGCAGCACACTCTGGTATGGCTGGTTGGCACACCAGCACATTGCACCTATCGCAACGCATCGCATAGGCTTTGCGCTGCTCCCGATTGTGGTCGTATGTGGTGCCGCAGATGCCATGTGGCATACCATATTTGGTTTTGAAATCGATATTGCTGCCCAGATGAGCCCCCCGCATATTGTATTGGCAGGGCTGATTTCCACGTTGGTTGCCATCCCCAGCACACAACGTACCGCACACGGTACATTAACACTATTGGGGGCGATAAGTGGAGGCTTAGCAGCCACCATGATGTTGACACTCACCCAATTCATGTCACCACTGAGTTCGGTATATGCAGAGACGTATAGTGGTGGCGATACAACTCGTGGCATCGGCGTCACTGGCTTCATCATATTTGTGGCAGTTTGGCTCATCGTCCTCATATGGATGCAACAGCAGCATGCGCCACGCTGGGCCTTTCTGATCGCAAGTGTTGCACTGGGGTGCATCCAAGCGATAATCAGCGATGACTGGCGTTTTGTAGCGCTACTCGCGGCATGTGCGCTCATCCCCGCAGTGCGCCATTCACATGGCACAGATCGCACCACTGCCGTGCTGTGGGTGGCCTGCTTCAGCATTGGCTATTTTCTAATTCTGATGTATGCAGGCATCCTGATGTGGGGGCCAACCATGTGGGGTGGCACCATTGTTATGGCTATGGCAGTAGCCTATGGACTGAGTGCGCTCCCACGCATTGCGTTGCAACAACCCCCAGGAGGTTCGTAGTGATCACTGATACTCCACTTGCGTCGAGCACACCACGCTGGGGTGAACGCCTACTCCACCAACATACAATGGCGTGGATGCTCGTACCCGGCAGTGTGTGGTTCGTAGCAGGGCTCTATCTCGATGGGTGGGCACACAACCACGGCAAAGTCGACAATACGTTTTTTACGCCGTGGCATGCCGTCTTTTATTCTGGGTATGTGGCTATTGCATGCACGCTCATCGCCATCGTATTCCTCGCACAGCGACATGGGTTGACGTGGCAACGCGAGTTACCAGTCGCGTTGCGGCATGCAGTGATAGCTGCGCCAATATTTGCACTTGCTGGAGTCGGTGATCTGTGGTGGCACACCACTTTTGGCTTTGAGACAGGCATTGAACCACTGCTTAGTCCACCACATCTCGTTTTGGCCAGTAGCATGTTTGTGATGGTGGCAGCCGCTGCGCGACTCGATGACACAACGTATGTAGGTTGGCAACGCGCACCCTACATCATCAGCACGGTTGCAGCATGGGCGGTGGTGACCTTTATGTGGCAATTCAACCATCCATATGGCATCGTATGGCCAGAAACACTGCGTGGCGGCGCTCCTGGCATTATGACGGGCATTGCGGGTCTCGTCGCAAACAGTGCGTTGACTGCCGCAGTCGCCATCTACATGTTGACACGCAATATGCCATATGGCGCACTCAGCGCCGTTCTTGTCGTCAACGCACTCGGGATTGCATTGATGGGTGATGAATACCGCTTTGGCTGGAGTGCGTTGTGCACGGGGGTCGTGAGCGAAATCCTGCGTTGGTGGTGGCGACGCACACCCCTGCACACCCAAATACGGCGCCACGCATGTGTAGTAGCGGTTGCCACGAGTGCGAGTTACATGGCAGTCGTCTACGCGACCTCGGCCATCCTTTGGCCGATTCATATCTGGCTGGGAGCCGTAGTACTCTCAGGTATTGCGGGCTGGGCGCTCACCATCATCGTACCGCCACCTGCGCACGAATAGACTACAAGACCCCTTTGGTGCTTGGTACTGCATCCCCGAGGCGACTATCGATGCGGGTGGCGGCATCGAGGGCGCGCGCAAACGCCTTGAAGAGTGCTTCGACTTTGTGGTGATCATTTTTGCCGTACAACACGCGACAGTGAATGTTCGCACGGGCATGGATAGCGATGCTTTCAAAGAGATGAAAAATCACATCAGTACCAAGCGATCCCACCCGCGGTGTTACAAATTCCGCATCAAACACGGCATAGGGTCGCCCACCGAGATCGATGGCAACAAACCCGAGTGCCTCATCCATTGGCACATAGCTATGCGCCGTACGTACTATGCCACGGCGGTCTGCGAGTGCCAAATCGATGGCTTGACCGAGACAAATAGCCACGTCTTCGGCGGTATGGTGATCATCAACGTGTAAATCACCGTTGGCAACAACGTGCAAATCAAACAAGCCATGCTTTGCGACCAGCGACAACATGTGATCGAGGAAACCGATCCCTGTTTGTGCATGACAGACTCCACTCCCATCAATGGTCACACTGAGCTCAATGTGTGTTTCACCCGTGGTGCGTTGCACGCTTGCATGTCGATGTGTCATGAACAACTCCTTACTATGGTTGCACTGTTTGATAAGCAGCGCGTAATATCTGACCAGCGGTAGCAGCACCAATCCCAGAACCTTCACCGGCTCCTTCGAGGATCACAGCCACCGCAAAACGCGGGGCATCGATTGGCGCTAACGCCACAAACCACGCATGCGTGTTACTCCCACCATACTCTGCGGTACCTGACTTGCCACCAACAGGCACACCCTCAATGGATTGTGCAGCTTTCCCAAAGCCCTCGGTGACTGTCAAGCGCATCGCATCACGGATAATAGCCGAATTCCGCGTTGATAGCGAGCGAAATATGGGTTGTGGGCTATGGCGATACAGCTCCATACCATTGCCACGCACCACACGCTCGACCACGTACGGTTTCATCATTACGCCGTTGTTGCCGATGGCAGCAGTCACAACTGCCATCTGCAGCGGCGTCACTTGTAATTCGCCTTGGCCGTACCCAGTATCAGCGAGACCAGGCAAGCGATTCAAAAAATCTTGATTGACATAGATGAGACTTGGGATGGTTGGCAGGTCATCCATGATCCGATCATAATTCACTTTTTCGGGTGTAAAAAAGCCGAATTTTTCGGCACCAGCGATGAACCGATATTGCCCGAGTCGGAGCGCATACTGTGCAAATGCAGTATTACACGAAAACGCAATCACCGTACGCAAACTCGCTGGATTCCCCGTCCATTTGACTAAATTAGGCACCGCATTCACCACTGGTGGGGCGCCAGGCTCGGTATCGAGTGTCTCTGGGCAGGTGATTTCGTCGGGGCGCCCCAACCATGGTGATTCCAAGACCATGCCTGCAGTGACTAACTTGAATGTGGAACCAGGTGGGTAATGTCCTTGGGTAGCACGGTTGAGCAACGGTTGTTGGTTGGCCGGATCAAGCAAGCGTTGCCAGTTGGCATCAATACGCGCTTGGTCGCTGACACGCTCTTGGTTGACATCCATGGTCACATCTACCGGGTTGAAAGATGGGCTACTCACCATGGCCAACACCGCACCGGTGGCCGGATCAAGAACCACCGCCGCACCCACATAATCACCCATGATGCGGGCAACCGCTTGTTGCAATGACGCATCAATGGTCAACTCAATGTCATCGCCTTGTGCAGGCGTTGGATAAAACATGCGCAAGAAACGCCCCAACACATTGCGTTCACCGGTCAAGTAATCAGCATAGCTCGCCTCGAGACCAGACATGCCATAGCGATGGTTGAGCATGCCAACAATTGGTGCAAATGCGCGTGGATCGTCGACTGGGTAGCTGCGTGCTGTGTACCCGTTTGCACCAATCACCGTGGTCACAATGGGAGCGCCATTACGGTCACGCATTTGCCCACGCACCGTGGTCAGGCTGGTATTGAGCAAGCGAATATTACTCATTGTTTCACCCGTGGCGGCATTGATGGCAGTTTTTTGCTCAAGGTATTTTGACCACACAACCTGCCCACGGAGCAACTGCAGTGAGAGCATGCCAAATGCGATAGCAATCACAATAATCAGCGACTGCAATGCGTTTTGCGTGGTATTCACACGCAATGGCATTGGAATCTGATTGAGTGCAAGAATTGCCACTGGAATACTCGCAACCCACAGACACAAGAGCCAGACTGACTCTTGTTCGGGTGGGCGTGAAATACCAAACACGAGCACGGCAATGCTAAACCAAAGCAATATTTTATAAATATACTCGTGCATGTTGATGCCTATAATGCAGCAGTTACCGGGATTATCAAGCGTACAGCGACACCAGCAGGAGTATGGTTAAAGACCTCAAGGCGACCACCGAGTTCGCTGGTGCGATACATGAGCGCTTGCAACGAATGCAATCCGACGCGTGCAATGCCAGTTGCAGGCAATCCGGCACCATCATCGTGCACAAGCAACGTGATTGATCGTTTGTCGTATCGTACCATGATTACCACCATGTCGGCATGCGCATGTTGCGCAACATTTAACAGCGCTTCGATAACAACACGACGAATGAGTGGCGTAAAGAGTTCATCGTGTGCAATGGGGCGACCAAGCACAACCACTCGGGTAGCAATGAGTGCCTGTTGTTCGAAGCATTCTGCATACTGATGCACACATTCCGTCACCGTTACAGATGCCGCCATCGGTGTATACAGTGCGACGCGCAATGCTTCAACCCGAGTACTTACTGCCACCTCGGTAGTCTGACCGGTGGGGCGTGCTGATTCAGACCACCAACGCGCAGACACACTTTCGGTATCAGTGGGACGTACCGGGGGTTGACGCATGGTGGGTTCGTGCAACACAGCTGGCGACGACAACGCATCGACGGATAGTCGAATCCGCTGCAACACATGAGGCATGAATGCCCCAACCATAGCGGGGCCAGCAGCCACTAACAGCCATCGCAACCACATATGCGACAACGTGCTTGCAAACGGCACATTGAGCAACAACACCAGCATGAAGACAAGACCAGAGCAGAGCAAGCCCGCCAAAAGTCCACCACGCCACCCACTGACCACAGCTGGCAAGGCGAGGACTGCACATGCATAGACCAAAAACGGGCTATTCCACGGATCAGTGATGACAATCACCATGGCGGCAATGGCCACATCGACCCCGAGTATCCACGGTTGACGTACGGCCGCACGCATCACGGGTTGCACCAACATCATCAACACGAATGTGCCAAAGAGGAGCGCCACCCACAAACTCCACCAGTCAAGTGGGCGCTGTTGTACAAACATCAACAGCGCCGTGATGATCAGACCAACGCCTCGAGAGACGATTACATATGTATGATTCGAGAACGCGTGCATGGCATCATACTTCAGTTATTCTGGGTTCAACGCCGAATACGTATACGTGTTGTCAGAACTATACAACAACCAGCCAGCACCCGTGTTTGCATCAGCGACTGCTTTGATTTGTGCCCGTAGCTCTGCGTCACCATAGCTCACAATCTGATCATCGGGCACCCAAATCAACGTGAAATCTTGCAACCAAGGCCGCAATCGGGCTCTGGTCGTGTTGTCCATCTGCTTTAACCCGAGTTGCATGGTACCCAAGATAATCTCATACGGGTAAGCGGCTGGATTTGCATACCCCATGTAGCCTGGTCCATAGTGGGACGGGTAGACCATGGGACAAATGTAATCGGTCGTTTGCCCCATAATCGGAATACTTTGACCAATGATGTCGATTGGGGCTTCGGTGGTAAAACCAAACACATCCACTGAAAGATAGGCTCCTGCAGCATTAATCGCTGGTTGCGCACGATTCAAGACGTTTTTAATGGTTTCGTAGCGCATTTCTGGCGTGATGTTTTCCTTGGAAAGTTTGAGCCGAGCGCCATCATCGGCACCAAATTCGAGCGATGGAAAGCGGATGTAGTCGAAGTTGATTTCATCAAATCCTGCCAAGCTGGCTTCCACGGAGAGAGCAATATTGTAGTCCCACACATTTTCATTGAATGGATCCAACCAGGCATACTTGATGGTCGAGGTGGGATAGTCGTAAAAAATCCCGCCCTTGACGCGATCCTGTGCAGCCCATTCGGGCTTGGCCTCAGCCAACACATTATCGTGACTGAACATGTGCACTCTGGCAATGGTGTAAATGTTACGGCGCTTTGCTTCAGCCAGAATGGCATTGATGTCATAGTACGGGTACGACAAACCGAGTTCTTTGACGAGTGGAACTTGTGAGTCATAGTAGACGAGTCCGAGATCATCACGCAAGTCCGACTTCAGGTCAATCACAATCGCATTCAGCTCAGTACGATCGATGTTATCAAAGAACTTCTGCACCAATTTGGGATTTGATGCGACAGCCGAGGTAATATAGACCGCTTTGGCGGCAAACGGCTCCATCTGGAATTCACTCGGTATTTCACCCTGTTTAATGGGCACAACCAGCTTGCGATAGCCGGGAGCAAGCACAAAGACATAGCCTGATTCTGGCAATCCGTTGAGTGTAAACATCCCATCCGGGGAATCCATGCGCACACTCGCTACACCCACTTTGGTCAAATCTTCGGTGGCAACCACGGTAGCATGTTGAATCGGGGTACCGTTTGCCTTGTCTACGATTTTCCCTTTGAGCACATCAGGGCGCATAATTATGTCGAGCTTAGCAGTAGTACTCGCAGCTGTCTCTTGGGTTGCATAACCTTCACGAGTAAAGACGACTTTTTCGCGATTACGCACATCACGCAACGTATAGGCACCTTGAGCATCCGTGGTGCTGGTCACATCACCTGCAGTTACCACCACATCCGCCAGTGGAGCACCGCTATATTGGTCAGTTACGACCCCAGCGAGCACGCCACTCTGCAACGCCACATCGAGCTGGGTAGTCTTGCTCAATGCTTCTTCACGCACGACATAGTCAGTAGCACTGACCTGTACGGTAAATGACTCAGGCACATCACGCAATAGGTACTGTCCATCTGCACCAGTAGTTGCTGAAATCGTATCCGTGATTTTGACGAGCACACCCGACAGTGCTTGTTTGCTCCATGCATCGCTGACCACGCCACTCAATGTGTTTGGACGCAAGACAATATCAACGGTGGCAGTCGCTGCCGTCAGCTGATCTGGCCACTGTCGTTCAGCAAAGTTGAGCGTAACAGACTCATATTTGTCACTCGTAGCAGTCAACACATTCGTGCGTTGCCAACGCTCAATGACGTACTTGCCAGTCGCATCGGTCATGGCCTTGGTGTTGCCAATTTGCACGACCACCGAAGCCAGCGGTTGCGCAGTATACGCATCCGTCACTGTACCCGTCAATGGCACAGATTCACTGCCGCAGGCAACCAACACCAGCACACTGACACATACTAATAGCAAACGCCATGTAAACAGACGTAGGTGCTTCATCACAGGGATTCCTCCGACCTAGTGTGTAGATTTCATGATAAGATGGGCGCAACGCCACGTTGAGTTGATGCATCATGCATGGACATTGCACTTCTTACATGATAATTGTTCAATATGAACACTGTCAATTTTTACAACAACACCGTGGTGTATTATACGTCTTGCAGATTAGGAGAGACACATGACCATTGATCGTTCACGTGTTGGTAATCGTTCATACTGGCAAGAAACCTACGACCTGCAGGTGCCGAGCATCGCGCTCCCCGCACGTGCAACGCACGTGGTAGTCGGTGGTGGTGGTCTCGGCGCAGCAGCAGCGTACTTTTTGGCCAAATCCGGGCAAGACGTCGTCCTCATAGAGCGCGAACATCCAGCTCATGGTGCCACGGGGCGCAATGGGGGATTTATTGGAGTGGGTCCAGCCGAAGGCTATGCCGGCGCGATTGCGCGACTCGGCAAATCAGCAGCCCAACATATCATGGAACTGACACAACAGAATGGTCGAATAGCCCGCCAAATCATCCAAGAAGAGGGCATCGACTGTCACTTCCGCGAACCAGGCACGTTGAATTTTTCGATTTCGGCGCAAGATCATCAGGATGCAGTGCGTGCTATTGCGACGCTCAATGCAGATGGCTATGCGGGCGAGCTTCTCGATCGCGCACAAGTGCAAGCCATGGTCAATACCCCGCTCAGCGACGAAATTGTGGGTGCCATGTATATCCCAGGCAATGCGTTGATGCATTCGGCTCGGCTTGTGCGCGGCGTGGTAGAGGCAGCCATTCGGCATGGAGCCAAACTGAGCATCGCCACCGTGGCACGCATTGACCAGCGTGATGGCGATCGCGTCGTTGTCACCGATCGTGGCGAAATCCGTACCCAGTCAGTGGTACTGGGACTCAACGCATGGAGCCGCCAAATTGCTCCTGCCTTTAATGGCATTATCACACCGGTACGTGGCCAAATAATGAATACTGCACCTATTCCACCCGTCTTTGCGCATGGCATGGGTACTGATATCACGCCTACTGGCGAATATTGGCAACAAACCCTCGATGGTTCAATTGTGCTTGGTGGATGCCGTGCGGTCGCCGTAAACCGTGATGTAGATATGTATGACATCGGCATCACCGACGATGTACAACAGGCGCTCGACCACGTGCTGCCACGGCTCTTTCCCAAACTCGCAGGGACGCCGATTACGCGTCGCTGGGCGGGCATGATGGCCTTTACACCAGACTATGTACCAGTCTGTGATGCAGTGCCTGACATGCCTGGTGTATGGTCTGCTGGTGGGTTTTGTGGATCAGGTATGCCATTCTTGTTTGTAGTGGGGAAGTACCTTGCCCAGGCAGCCATGACCATGCAGACACCAGCCGAACTTGCGCCATTGTCGTATCATCGCCCAACCTTAGCCGCCTATCGCAAATAAACACACATGCGCCCCCGCTAGCATACCAGTCAGCGGGGGCGCAACGAGAATTGTTAGACACCCAACCGGTAGACACGACGCGCATTGCTGTTCCACAGCTTCTTTTTGGCTTTGTCTGAAAGATGATCGGTCAACGTGTCGACTGTGTGTACCCATTCGGCATATGTGGTAGATTGCAGTGATACCGGCCAGTCACCACCAAACATGACACGGTCTTCGCCAAATACATCGAGCACATGCATGAGATAGGGTTTGAGATCTGCTGGCGTCCATGCAGCATGGTCTGCTTCGGTCGTCATACCGCTAATTTTGCAGACCACATTGGGCAACTTAGCCATCTCGCTCATCTGTTCACGCCATGGTGATATCACCCCACCTTTGATGTCTGGCTTGGCCACATGATCGAGAATGAACTGCACTTGCGGCACACGTCGGACAAGTTCGACTGCTGCTGGCAACTGATGATGAAAGATGCAGATGTCAAAACTGAAGCCATACTCAGCCAAAATTTCGATGCCGCGTACCACGTTAGGTCGTATGGCAAATTGGGCATCTGATTCACCCTGGAACAAGCGCCGCACGCCTTTGAGTCGTGGCCCGATTGCAGCCAGGGCTGCATAATAGGCCCGTGCCTGCTCACCGAATTCTACCGGCGCAGCAGCCACAATACCTTTGATTTTGGGCAACTGCCGTGCCAACGTGTTGATATATTGAGCCTCGAGAATGGCGTATTGCGGCTCTACGGCAACCTCAAGATAGACTGCAGCTTCAACGTGCACGTCCCGACTATGCTCGGCAAACTCTTCAGCCAAAAATCGTGCATTCAAGACATTGTTGCCATCAAGCCAAGAGATACGGAAATGTGCCGGATCCCACAAGTGTACATGCGTATCAACAATCGCGAAATCAGGCATGTGAACCTCTGTAGATTACGAAAAAATGCATAGTCATCATACTGGTAGACCGTGTTGTTGTCAATAAATAATATCGCATATTTGATTACGTTTACGTCACAAAATCGTTGAAACTTTCTAACGTTTTTGCGTGGATTGATGGCGCACACGAAGCAGTATCTCGGCACCAATAATAACCAAGACACAACAGCACGCAAGGATGAGCGACAAGAGTTGTGCCAACTGAAAATTCTGTACGCCTGGTTTCCCCAGTAAACGCGCAATATACACGGGTGCAGTCACTGCATCAGGGCGAGTCAACAGGAGTGATGCTGCAAAATCGCCGAGTGATACGGCAAATCCAAAGAGCCCTGCCGCCACAAGTGCACGCCGCAGTAATGGCATTTCGATGCTGTACCACTGGCGTAATGGTGACGCACCTAATGTGGCTGCAGCCCACGCATAATGGCGTGCAAGCTGTTGGCGCGCCAGCGTGATTTGACGCATCACTAAAGGCAATGCAATAACGACATGCGCAAGAATTACTAACCACCACGCCGTCAAGACCCCCCAGCGCCCAAACAACAAAATATACCCCAGACCGAGTGTGACCGCACTAATCCCAAGCGGGAGCATGGTCACAAAACGCAGTGCGGGATGAAGCTGACTGGCAATCCACGCCAGTACCAACGTGAGCAATGCCACAGTTGAAGCAATGAATACAGAACGCAACGTTGCTGCGACTGGGCTAACAAACAAACCACTACCACGGACAGGTTGGTTGAGCAGGTGCCAGATGGCCGACCAATCAGAAACATCACGCAGACGCCATATCACAGCCACAAATGGCACTGCAACAAACAGCAGCGCAACACCCTGCCACACAACTGCCAGTACCCGCACCACTACGGGCTGTGCTGGGGCTTGTGATACAGGGAGCTCATCGAGTTGGCGCAATGGATGGAATCTATTAGCGAACAACAACAGCCCCCCGCTCATCAGCAACTGTACGACACTCAAGCCGGCAGCCACATCGAGCCGGAGCAGCTGACTCGTCTGACGCCATGTTTCGACCTCGAGCGAGGGTACACGCCCACCACCCAACAACAACACGACCCCAAAACTCCCCACACAGTACAAAAAAACGAGCGTGGTACCAGCAATGCACGCAGGGCGAAGTAATGGCCATTCAACGGTCATCATGTATCGCCATGGAGATGCACCCAATGCGGAAGCAGCTGCACTGTATCGACCTTGAATGGCGTACCAGGCCTCGAGCAACACGCGCACAAGCACGCCTGTGTTGTACCAAGCATGCACCAGTACTACGAGCGCTAGCCCTTGTGGAACCGTCAGTCCCAATGCAGAAGCACACCAGCTATCACGACCACATACCAGTGCAAACATTGTCGCAACCACTGGTGCTGGCATTACAAACGGTACACCGATGACTACGGTCAGTAGTGATGTCAGTACGCCAGGCGAACGCACAATGGCCCATGCCGTGGGGACTGCGATGGCAACTATCAGTAGCGTCGAAAGTGTGGCTTGCCACAGGGTTGCACGTACCACGGTGAGCAGATATGTGCGAGTCGTATCATCTGGCCAGACCGCACCACGCCACAACACGGTGAGTAATGGAGCAATCACAGCCACGAGACTGACCGTCACGATCAGCACTATGGCAAGCAAACGCAGGATGGTCGTCACAGTTATTTGCGGAGCTGTTGCCATATCGGTCCATTGGGGTACTGGTACTGCGTAATCGTCTCAGCCTTCATTTCAATGCTGTACCCGGGTCGTTGTGGCGGCATATAGTGACCTCGGTTAATCACACAGGGCTCGACAAAATGCTCGTGGAGATGATCCACGTATTCGATGACACGCCCATTCGTGGTACCGGTGACCGCAATATAATCAAACATGGAGAGATGTTGGACGTACTCACACAGCCCAACCCCACCAGCATGCGGACAGACAGGCACACCGAACTTGGCTGCCATGAGGATGATGGCTAATACTTCGTTGACACCACCGACACGGCATGCATCGATTTGGCAGAACGAAATCGCATTCGCCTGAAGCAACTGCTTGAAAATAATCCGATTTTGCACGTGCTCACCAGTCGCCACTCCAATTGGTGCGACGGCACGTGCAATCGCCGCATGCCCCAACGCATCATCGGGACTGGTTGGCTCTTCGATCCAAAGTGGGTGAAAGGGAGCCAGATGTCGCATCCACTCAATGGCTTGTGGTACATCCCAGACTTGATTGGCATCGACCATCAAAAATCGATTAGGACCAATCACATCACGGATGAGTTTGGCACGGCGCACATCAGATGCGATGTCGATGCCGACTTTCATCTTGATGTGAGTAAAACCCGCATCGATTGCCTCGTGGCAGAGCTGACGCACCTTGTCGTCGCTATAGCCGATCCAGCCAGCTGATGTGGTGTAGGCCGGGTAGCCGCGCGCCTGCATGTCGGCAATACGCTGTGCTTTGTGTGGTACAGCGGCTTCGAGCATCGCAAGCGCTTCTGCGGGCGTCAACGCATCAGTGATATAACGGAATGGAATACATTTGACGAGTTCAGCAGGCGTCATATCAGCGAGGAGACGCCACAGTGGCTTACCCTCAATGCGTGCGTACAGATCCCATACCGCATTGACGACTGCAGCCACTGCCAAATGCACAACGCCCTTTTCTGGTCCCACCCAACGCAACTGACTATCACCGACCATTTCATACCAGAATGCACCCAAATCAGCGGTGATGGTGGCCATGTCGCGACCAACAAGGCGGGTGGCAAGTGTTTGTGCAGCAGCGACGCACCATTCGTTGCCGCGTCCAATGGTAAACGTGAGTCCGTATCCTGTGTATGCGGCATGATTGGTATCCAGAATGACGTATGCGGCCGAGTAATCAGGGTCGCGGTTCATGGCATCTGAGCCATCAAGATGTAATGACGTTGGAAATCGGACATCATGGACATGCACAGCAGTAATGACAATTGGTGTAGACATCTGCCCCCTCATCCCTTATATACCATCACGAACGATTCGTTCGTGGAACTCTTTCTCAAGCACAAGCGTATCAGATTCATAGGCACGTATGCGATTAGACACAATGAAATGTGTCGCATCACAGCGAATCTCACTCCATGTTTCGATGCATGTCTGCCAGTCTCCTCGCCCCACACGGATGCGGTGTTCACATTCGGTACGCGCACTCAGCGGGTCACTCTCACGAATAAAGTACCGGTCAGCAGAGACATGGTCATAGGTGAGCCCATCTTCGCGTTGAAACGCGCCATGGTCGTTTTCATCGTGGATTGCATATGTTCCTGCCGACTGATCCACCACTTCGTAACGGCGCCTGGCTTCAGCACGCACATCGGTTATTCCCACTTCTGGTGATAGCTCAACTGCCGCAAATGCAGGTGGTACCAATGCTGGATGTGGCTCTTGCCGAACGGGTAAAGTGATTGTTGATGCACCTGTATCAAGGTGCAGTGTCACCAGATGGGGTGATGGCCATGCATGCGGCCAATAGATGGGACTGACTGCAATGCGCCACCGATGACCGGGTGCAAGCAGATGCCCAGCCGCATTCAGTCGGAACGTGACGGTTTCGAAACGACCTGGCACAAGTGGCTGCACGTGTTCGTGCCCACTGCGATGCGTTAGATTGAGCATTCCACGTGACACTAGCAATGACGAACCATCAGGAGCCACGTCACACAGGCGCACAGCAACCATGGCAGTAGGATGATTGCTCGCTAGTCGTAATGTGACTTCTGGGAAGCCGAGTATACACTGCGGGGTGGTAGTCACCGGCAAATCAACACACCATGCGCGTCCATCTTCGCCACGCTGGTCGGGAGGATAATCACCGGGCAAGGCATACGAACACCACATTCCCGCATCACTACCACTACGCACGTTACTGCCGATATTCACAATATGTGAATCTGACGTCAGTGCGTGCTGCCATGGGATCGTGTGCGGTGAGGGCCAGACAGCATCACCGACCCATGCACCCGACCGGTGCGCATACCAGCTGGCAGGGGGCATCCAATCTTGGATGTAACTGGTCAGCATTGGGCCATCCATGACGTCTGTGGTCTCCCCCATCAGCCAGTGCTTCCACCATTTGACGGCCTCTGCCTGGAATCCGATTGCTGGACCTGGTTTGCCAGCCTCTGGATATTTGTGCGCCCACGGACCCACGAGACCCTTGCGTGGCACTGCAAGCCCTTCGAGTAAGCGAAACACGGCATTGGTGTAGCCATCGGCCCAGCCACCTACTGCGTACACGGGGCATTGAATCTGTGAAAAATCTTCGCATACCGAACCATGTTGCCAGAATGCATCACGTTGTTGGTGCGATAACCACTCATTGATGTACGCCGGGGTTTCTTCGATGCGTGTCAGCCACGACTCACGCCATTGCGCACCGAGCACCGCTGGATCCGGTGGACGACTATTGTATGCCAGCATCACCGACGCCCATGCCAACATGTCAACAGCCAACATACATCCACCCATGTAATGTACGTCATCTGCATAGCGATCATCCGTTGAGCAGACGGTGATGATTGCCTTGAGGGCCGGTGGTCGCCGGGCTGCCACTTGTAACGCATTAAAACCACCCCACGAGATACCAAACATGCCTACATTGCCGTTACACCACGGTTGTGCAGCCAACCAGGCAATCACCGCTACTGCGTCATCTTGTTCTTGACGCAAATATTCACCATACAATACTCCATCTGAATCACCACTCCCGCGCATGTCGACACGCACTGCCGCGAACCCATGACTCGCCAAGTATGGATGACGCACCATGTCACGACGCAACGTCCCATCTGAGCGACGATACGGTAAATATTCGAGCACAGCAGGAATACGTGCATCACGCTGCGTCGGCATCACGATACGCGCTGCCAAGCGAGCACCATCTGGCATGGGAATCCAAACAGGGTCAAGGATTTCGTTCATTGATTCATCATGTTGATGGCGATTAGTGCTTGTCATGCACCAACTCCTCCTTGACAGCAGCCGCAGCACGCCAGCCACTACTCAGTGCGCCGTGGACACTCGCTGATTGACCGTCGAGGGCAGTTGCTTCACCTGCAAAATGCACACGCCCGTGCGCTGCAGCGAGTGCGTCACGCTGCCCATGTGCACCAACCGGCACAGAGCTGTATCCCCCACGAATCCACGGATCTGCCAACCAATCTTCAACATGAGACCACTGCAAGACGGGTGTCGTGGTCAACGCAAACGCCTGTGTGATGTGCGTCACACACGTGGCTACAATGTCAGGCATCATGCGCATATGTTGTGCCCGTTCGCCCGTAAACAACCCCATCAAATAGGGTGAGCCAGACCGTGGTGTCCACCACACTGGAGCAGGGTCGCTGAGCGTCAAAAAGCTCATATCTTCAGGCCAGAATGGTTGGTCAAATTGCAAGACGACTTTGAGGGCGGCATGCATGTCGATGGCGTGGATGGCGGTCGTTTTGGCAGCACTCAATGCTGGGTCAAAACGAATCAGACCGGCTTTGAGGATGGTCAACGGCACCGTTACCACGACATAGCGTGCAGTACGCGTACGACCATCACCGAGGACAACGCGACAACAGCTACCTTCATCGTGGATGGCAATTACCGGTGTATCACACCAAATCGGTATACCATCGGCAAGATGATAGATGATCTGACTATACCCTGCCTCAATATGATGGTCGTTACCACCGAGATGTTCGCTTGCCAACAAATCACTCCGCATGGCGAGCACACTTTGGCGCTCGGGCATGGTTGCCGCACTATGCGACAAGCGAATATCGGCAAGATGACGGGCTACACCTGTGTACCCGTGACTCTCGAGCCAAGATGCAAAACTCATATCGGGACCACTGTAGTCGAGTAACGCATCTTCGATGGTGAGCAGCGCACGCAACTGTGGGTCGTGCGGTACGAGATGCGTCATACGCTGCAGTTGCTGACCGTCCCAGACCATGCGCCCATCCCAGCGCGCATCAACACTCGTGGAGAGTGTGAGTTGCCGTACAAGTTGCCACGTGGATACGGTATCACCATGGATAAATTCAGCACCGAGCTCAATGACGTGTTCACGACTGCGTCGCAGCGATTGCACACGCCCACCAATACGCGAGTGCGCCTCGCAGATGAGCACATCGAATCCTGCATCACTGAGGGCCCTTGCAGCGCCGAGGCCTGCTACACCGGCACCAACCACAATGACATCGTTGTCAACCATGGGATATCTCCTCGCCTACCGCTGTAACCGTACAAATTCTTGCATGATGCGCTGAGTCCATTCGTCGACACTTGCTGGCGTGTGTATTGCTCCAAGCGCTTGTTGCCACAC